>LHCFI01400__coassemble_26318_pt1 | contig 1556 bp, 3 predicted proteins | sample LHCFI01400__metabat2_low_PE_062 | metagenome-assembled genome bin LHCFI01400 | reverse complement strand
TACCGATTTAACGCTATTTATTCTACCGATTTAACGCTATTTAATCATAAAAAGCAACGAGAAGCGAAAACTCCAGAAGAGCAAGCTGCCGTTGGTGCACAAATGATGGTCGATTTCTTCATTTGTGAAAACATCACTGGTAGCAAGATTGTCCGGACAACAACAACAATTACGATAATTGCCCAACCGTAATTATTACCTAAATGACTAGCAAGCCATTCCATTAAATGCTGCATTGGTTTTGCAAGGTACGTATATGTTAGTCCGTATGGCTTTCCTGACTTTGTCGTTCGTACACAACCAGTCAGGAGTAGTAGGGCAACGGTTAATAGTCCCGCAACCGAAAGTCGTTTTCGTTTCATCAATATTCTCCCTTAGTGTAGTTAAGTATAGTTGTTAAATAGTATAAAACAGTACATATATTAACATTAAATCCATTAGCAATTCTACCGATTTAACGCTATTTATTCTACCGATTTAACGCTATTTAATCATAAAAAGCTGATAATGATAGGGTGGTAGCTCCTCAATTTGCAGGTCGGCAACCCGGGCAAATGGGGTTGGCCCAGTTTTAATTAGGTGAATAAATTTTTCCAAACTTGAGTGGTTACCTTCAGCGATGATTTTGACTGTTCCGTCTGATAAATTCTGGACAGTTCCCGTAATGGTGAGACGATTAGCAATTTGCAGTGTCCCGTAACGAAAGCCGACCCCTTGAACCTGACCATGGACAATTATCTTTAAACATTGAAGTCCCATTTAGGTCACTCCTTCCCTTAATAAAATCATAGAAATTATTAACATCATTGTACGCTATAACCATGGTATAATTAATCAAAAGAGGAGTCGATAATTAAATGGAAAAACTTACGTCGATTCATAATCAACACGTAAAAAATTGGAAAAAACTTCAAACAAAGAAATACCGTCGACAAACGGGGACGTACTTACTTGACGGCTGGCACTTGGTGAATGAAGCGGTTCAATCAGGTGTTCAAATTTTGCAATTAATTGGAACAAGTGAACAGCTTGCTGCTCACCCAGATTTAAATTCGCTTACTGATGAGGTATATGAAGTTACTGAAGAGGTAATGCAGCATATTACTGATACGGTTACTCCACAGGGAATTTCAGCGGTGGTTCCGTTGCCAGATGCACACAAGGTTCCAGATATGGAAAGCCTTCATGGTGGCTGGTTATTTCTTGATCGTGTTCAGGATCCAGGCAATGTTGGTACAATGGTACGAACTGCTGATGATATGTGGGAAAAGCGGATCAACCTTCTTAAGCCTTACCAAGTAACAATGGATGTTATGAAGGCTACTGAAAACCCTAATGTTCTCTTTGAACACTGTCTTCCTGCATTCCACAACCTCGACACTGAAGTTGGTAAGGAAATTGAAAAGAAGTTTGGCTTAAAGGAAATGGAAGTTACTGACGAAGTATTCGAAAGTGAACATTCAGTTGTCTTCCGTGAAGCCGAAAACCGGATGCACACTATCAAGGCTTTGATGGATTTTCAAAAGCAGGATCATTAGGGTCAACTGCAATTTGCG
>LHCFI01400__coassemble_7614_pt1 | contig 3834 bp, 5 predicted proteins | sample LHCFI01400__metabat2_low_PE_062 | metagenome-assembled genome bin LHCFI01400 | reverse complement strand
ACACAGGTCAACACTGAATGACAATTAACGGCACTAACGGAGTTTTCGTACATAACCAATTAAGGAGGCTGGAAAGCAACATCATTTTCCAGCCTCCTTAATTTATCTTTCAAATAATAATGTGAGGTTTATCTATGCTATTATCAATCTTAATGACCCTCTTCGGTTTAATTGCAGCGTTTGAAGGTTGCTTTTTCTTAACCCACCTTCATAAGTCATTTTTAATCTTTCATCCTGAACGTCAGGCTCCCCTTTCCAAAGCATTGATTATCTGGGGAATCCTGCTATTAATCATCGGTGTCTTAGCAATAATATCAGCCTGGACTAACTCAATTTTGTTTATCGTTACAATGGTCGTTATCGGTTGTGTTTGTGAAACTTTAATGGCTTATTCATTAATGGGATATTTTCAGGCAGAACAACGAAAAAACTAGACGCTTGAGTCTTTACTGTCATTTTTGTTTCAGTGTATAATAGAAGTAAATAATTAAGGAGGCACCACAATATGGCTCAACAATACAAACATATTTTGGTTCCAGTTGACGGTTCTGAAGAAGCTGAATTAGCTTTCAAGAAGGCTGTCGCTGTTGCTAAGCGGAATGGTGAAGAAACAGAATTACGGTTATTACACGTTGTTGATACCCGGGCATTCCAAAACATTTCCAGTTTCGATAGTTCAATGGTTGAACAAGTTACCGAAACCGCAAAGAAGACTCTTGATAAGTATATTGATTATGCTAAAGACAAGGGTGTTAAGAATGTCAACTACTCAATTGAATATGGTGCACCTAAGACAATTATTGCCCGGGATGTGCCAAAGGAAATGAACGCTAACCTAATTATGATCGGTGCTACAGGGTTAAATGCTGTTGAACGGATCTTAATTGGTTCTGTTACCGAATATGTTACTCGGATGGCAATCTGTGATGTATTAGTTGTTCGGACTGACTTAGATAACAAGCCAATTGAAGTTGACAAGAAGAAAAAGAAGTAACCCTAACTAAATCTAACAAGAACTCCATAATTATTAATACTAGTTATGGAGTTTTTTAATTATTCCTTATAAGAACAGGAGTTCTCATTTTGAAAGTGAAATACGAAACCGTTAAGCAGACCCTACGGAATGAGATTATTGATGGTAAATACAAAATTAATGAGAAGCTACCAACCGAAAGCGAATTGATGAAGCGATTTGATGTTTCGCGCTATACGATTCGTCGTGCCGTTGATGACCTAGAAAACGAACACTACATCTACCGCATTCAGGGTGGGGGGGATGTTTGTGCAAGATTGGCAACGTGATTGGTCGACTCCCGAAAAAAATAAGATCATTGGAGTCATTAGTACCCATATGGCAGACTACATTTTTCCATCAATTATTTCGGGAATCGATAGTGTTGTCACTGATCAGGGTTACTCATTAATTGTCGGAAACACATTAAATAACCATGATCGTGAACGACAGACACTTTTAAACATGCTTGACTTAAAGATCGCTGGCTTGATTATCGAGCCAACCCAAAGTGCTCTTCCTAACTCAAACCTCGATCTTTATCGTCAGCTACAAAATTACCACATTCCAACTATCCTCTTTCACTCTACTTACCCTGGTTTCTCTTTCCCCACCCTGCTTACTAAAGACCTTGAAGCCGAAAAAGAACTAACTAAATATTTATTCAAATTAGGACATTCTAACATTCTAGGAATCTTTCAAATTAATGATCAACAGGGTGTTAACCGGATGAGTGGAATGGTCCAAGCATATCAGGAAGAAAACATTCCAATTACTAAATCAAATATTGTAATGTACCAATCAAACGATGCCTTTACGGATATCGTGAATAAAGCTGATACGATCCTTAAAGCCAACCCGCACATCACCGCAATTGCCTGTTATAACGATGAGCTGGCTACCCGGATCATCAGTCACCTTCAATCTCAAGGACTTCAAGTTCCTCACGATATTTCTGTTGTTGGTTTTGATAACTATGAAATGGCCCAACTGATTACCCCGAAACTAACAACAGTCAACCACCCTAAACGGCAGCTAGGCGAAGATGCCGGAGAAATGATCATCGACATGATTAATGATAAATCAGTCACATCGAAGTTCTATACTCCACAAATTATTAAACGTGATTCAGCAATTCTTGTAAGATCAAAGGAAAATTAATATGGAGAACGTTAACCTATTAAAATTAGCAGATGGTCAATTAATGCCACAAGAAGGATTCGGTCTCTACAAGATTACTGATTAGAGTACAATTACATCTTCAATCCGAAATGCATATAATGCTGGTTACCGGCTTTTTGATACCGCCCAGCTATACAAAAACGAGGCTGAAGTTGGTGCTGCCCTCCAAGAGCTATCTCTGCCACGAAAAAAGCTCTTCATTACCACTAAAGTTGCTGAGCCAAATCAGGGTTTTAAAAAAACCATCCTCTCAGTTAAGGATTCTCTTCATAAATTGAAGCTGGATTATGTAAACCTTCTCTTGATCCATTGGCCAATTGAACGAGCATTTTTCGATACTTGGGCTGCCCTTGAAGAATTAAAGAAGCAGGGACTTACTCGTTCAATCGGTGTCAGTAACTACCAAATAATTCATTTACAATATCTTGCTACTCAAGCCCACGAGATGCCAGTTGTGAACCAAGTTGAACGTCATCCACGATTAAATCAAAAGCCACTAATTGAATACGATCATCAACATGGCATTGTTACTCAAGCGTGGAGTCCGCTTGGTCGCGGGACAATTCTTACTAACCCCATCTTGGAAAAAATTGCAAAAAAGCACGGCAAATCACCCGCCCAAATCGTCCTTCGTTGGCACCTGCAAAGCGGAGTAGCTTTCATCCCTAAGTCAGTTCACGAAGCACGGATAAAGCAGAATATTGACATTTATAATTTCTCTCTTACTGCTGAGGAAATGGCCGCAATTGACGGTTTAAACGACTTTACCCGTGTCGGTAAGGAGCCAGCACTAGTATATGAATATAACCAAAAATGGTAAATCGAGTAGGAGATAATTGATTAGTTCAATTATCGACCTCTCACACCACCGTACGTACGGTTCCGTATACGGCGGTTCGACAACTTAATCACTTTGAATTGACTGGAGCGTCTTGGATAGGTTTATTAGTCCAAGGTGCTCCAGTTTTCTGTTAGTTAGAGAATAATTCAGCGTCTTACTGTGAGCAGTCCGCCAGTAACCCTTACGGGTACTAGCGAAGACGTACGCATCACGGTAAGACAGACCTAACTTCTGTAAGTTAGTAACCTTAGTTTTAAACTTCTTCCATTGCTTCCAGATATATTGCCTTATTCGCGCCCTTAACCATTGGTCAAGGCGATGAATAAAATTGGCTAATTTCCCAATTGAGTAATACTGAAGCCAGCCGCGCATCTTTTGATGGATTTCCTCAAACATTTTAATCAGGGAAATTCCTCGATTGCGTTTGGTTAACAACTTCAATGCTTGTTTTACTCGTTGTTGCGATTGATTGGCCGGCCGGGCATAGGCACCGTTCCGGTCTACACCTAGTGAAAATCCAAGAAACTTCAATCTTAAGGGACTACCAACTTTAGTTTTATCTGGGTTAACTTTAACCTTCAACTTTTTCTCAAGGAAGTGGGTAATACTGCGCATTACTCGTTCTCCGGCCCGTTGACTTTTAACATAGATGTTACAATCGTCCGCATAGCGTACAAAGTGATGGCCACGTCTGGTCAACTCCTTGTCCAGCTCATTTAAATAGATATTTGCCAGTAATGGTGATGTCAACACCGATTTAAAATTGTCAGAAATCACCGGTTTAAAAATGTACTTTTTC
>LHCFI01400__coassemble_6570_pt1 | contig 4301 bp, 5 predicted proteins | sample LHCFI01400__metabat2_low_PE_062 | metagenome-assembled genome bin LHCFI01400 | reverse complement strand
AGAAGGCTCCCGTAGCTGAATAGCAATATTCCATTTTAATAATCCTTACCTTAATAGCGAGGCTGGTTAATTCCAGTCTCGCTATTTTTTCATGATCTGCCTTTTAGCATCATCATGTTCAGTTTTAATTAACTGCCAGAAGTGCTCTTTTTCTTCGAGTTTCCCGTCGTGAGCCTCTTGAAGGGCTGCGTTAATTGCCGCTCCCATCATGATTAAGTAGCCAGAAAAGTCCAGCCAAACCATCATCGCAATAAAGGCTCCAATGGTCTTATAACCAATCACACCATGGCTGAAAAGAACGGTGTATAACCCGAACAACTTAGAGAGCCATAGCCAGAAGATCGAGACAAGGAAGGCCCCAATTGCGGCAAAACGAAGGCCAACCTTAGCATTGGGAACAAAGTAATACAGCATTGTCAAAGCAATAAAGATAACTGCAAAGGTAATCGGCCACTTCAAGCTACTGAACAGGAAGATGTACCGGCGATTGAAGTGCAGGAATGGTTGAAGCCATTTCAGGAATTGTTCACCAACACCATACAAAAAGACAATTACAAAGATAATGATAACAACGACAATCATCCAGATGAACGAAATCACCCGATTGCTTACCGGATTTTGGTTTTCAGCAATCCCATAAGCATGGTTGACGCTTCGCTGAAAAGCAGCGATTCCCTGACTGGTCGACCAGAGAGCAATCAAGGCCCCGGTGGTCAGGACACCACCACTTCCTCGTTGAAGAAAATCAAGGACAAGTGGCCGAATAAAGCTATAAACCGTTGCCGGAACTAACGTTTGCAGGTAGGTAAGAACTGTATTGGCATCTAGCCCAATCATCGGTAACAAGTTCCCAATCACCAGCAATGCCGGAAAAATTGAAAGTAACGTATAGTACGCGAGTGTCGCTGCAGAACTAGATAGTTGGGCCAGGGTAAAATGCTTGACCAGCATCGCAATTAAATTCTTTAATTTTGCTTTATTTAGCTTCCCGATCATTGCCCAACTCCTCATCAGTAATACTCGTTCATTATACATTATTTTGAATTGCGTGCGAACTGTGAGAAAAGCCGCCCCCACTTATTAGCTATCTAATATTTCATTATGAATCATCAACGCACGGGCCCAATCTTGCGGACTGGCGATTTCTCCAGCAAATTCTGCCCGGCGTTTTCGAATACTAAACGTAAAAATTTGAAGCGGGTTAATATAGCCTTCGATTTCCTTTGTATGCAACGGTATAAAGAATTCTCTCAATCGATTATTCTTGGCATGGGTAATTGGCATGACCATTACTAGCCCGGTGAGCTTACTGTAATTAGCAGAACTCATCACAATTGCCGGGTGTCTTCCCTTAATTTCTTCACCGAGGGAAGGTTCAAAATCAATCCAAATCAGATCCTGTTTTTGGGGAAGATACTTGTTAATGTAATAATTCGTCATCCCTTACCTCACCATCAATAAAGCCAGTATCATCACCATCATAAAGATGCTTTGCAATAAATTCACTGTTCTTAAAGGGATTATTCCGTTTAGGCATATACACTATCGCCCCATTTCGATCTTGGTATACCTCATATTCCTTGTACCGTTTCTTAATGGATTTAGGAACGGTAAGAACATCCGATGTCCCCACCCGTCTGATCTTAACTGTCATTTTAACGCCCTCCGTTAATATATATTTGATATACATTATATCTCACCTCTCAATGTCTTAGAAGAAATATTGCTCTCCTCCCACTTATTTAAAACGAAAGAAATCAGAAAAGTTATGAAATTAATCGAACTTTTCTGATTTCTTACTACAAGATAAATGAAAAATATTAATATTATCAGTGCAATTTAAAGATTATCGGTGCAAAATCGACTGATTTTGCACCGATAACTTGTTTATTGCACCGATTTAATTTTTAATACTCCGAGATAACGACTCAAAAAACGTGCTTGCCAAGAACTTGCTAGAGCCAGTATTACTACTGCAACATAGTTGAAACGTGTTCGACCTAACCTTCTTCGAGCTAACGACCTCCACTTCCGACGACAAGACGTCGTTCAGTGGAGAAATCGTTAGCCACCAGAAGGTTTTAACGGTCTCACACTCTCCTACTTAATAACATTCTTAACATGGTGCTTCTTAGCAGAGATTTGGTAGAAGATCAATGCTACTGCAGCGAAGAAGACAGGACCAGCGATTGTCCAGAAAGCAGTCTCCCAATCCTTATCTAACATTGGTTGGATAAAGGTAAAGAGAATTCCGACAATCAAAATAATTTCAACGAAACAAACAATCGTATTAGTCAATGCCTTGTTCTTGAAGACAACAAATGGCCGTTCAATATCTGTCCGCTTCTTAAAGAATGGGAATGCACCAACTAAGAAAAGGTATGGGAAACAGGTAGAAACGTTGGCCATATCGGTTAAGATGGTGTAGAACCGTTGAGCGGCAGAACCACCAAAGGCAACCAAGAAGATAATAATGGAAACAACTGTAACCTGAAGCCACATTGCATTTGCAGGCATTCCCGCCTTATTAAGCTTAGTCAGCTTCTTTGGCCATAAATCAGGGTTAGAACCAAGGATAAAGGCCTTAATTGGTGAATACATCAGAACAAAGAGGGCCCCTAAGAATCCTAGTGCCTGTGAGAAGGCAACAATCCGTGTCATGGCAGCACCCCATTCGAGAGCAACTGCGTGAGAGAAACCTAAGGCAGTTCCTAATTTGACCCCTAAGATGTTAAAGAGGACATAGGTAGCATTCCCCAAGTTAGTTGTCGACACCGCAAAGTCATGCTTGTAATTAGCAAACCAACCAGCCATCAAAATCATGATGACATAAGCACCGATTGTAAAAATAGAGGCAATGATTAAGCCACGTGGGAAAGTCTTTTCAGGGTTCTTCATTGAATCAGTAACGGATCCAAGTGATTCCATACCACCATAAGCGAAGATTGCATAAACAACGAAGGAAATAATTGCAATTGGCGTCTGGAATTGTGGGTTAGGTGAGAGAATCAAGCTCTGAGCACCATCAAAATGTTGAGCCAAAACACCCTTATTAATAATTAAAACAATAATAGCTGCAATAACATAAATAATATTAACAACAACGGTGAAAATCCCACCAAGCGAACCAACCTTGGCAATCGCGGTCATGCCCCGAGAACTAAAGTAAGTACAAGCAACCATTAAGATGATTCCGAGAACACCAATAACTTCAGTTGAGGTCATCCCCCAGAAATGCCATTGTTGAGTGGTATCTTTACCGAAAATCAACGCGGAAAAGGTAATCCAAATCCGTGAAGCGGTGGAAACCATCCAAACAATCCAAGAAGCTAACCAAACGAAAGTCCCGATGAAGGCCATTCGTTCACCGATTGAACCGGCAAGCCAGGAGTAAATTCCCCCTTTAGCATCCTTAAATGCAGAACCATATTCTGCCATCATTAAGCCACACGGGAAGAAGAAACAAATCCCTGCAAGCGCATACCAGATAATACTGCCATAGCCCATTTGCAAGTAGGCGTTTGATACGTTACCAAAACCAAAGATCGCAGTAATGATCATCGTCACTAGGCCAAAGGTAGTAATCATTTTTTTATTACTACTTTGCTCATCCACAATAAAAAACCTCCATAATATAATGCAAAGATTCTTAAATAAAAATAAGAAATTATTTAATATTTTAAGTATAGTCCTCTTTATCAAAAATAAAAGCATTTTTCAAAAAATCTTATTGTTTTCTAATTTTATTTATGCATATTTGTCGTCTTATTCACGCATAAAATACATTATAAATAGTTATTTTCGTCATTTTGTGTATATTTATGAATATAATCATTAGCGATTATGGACGCTTTATTTGAATAAATCTTAGTAAAGTTCTTCCCTCAGCTTCTCATAAATCATAAAATGGCAGATCACTAATTTTTATTTAGTAGATCTGCCATTTTATTTATGCATTATTATGTTTTATTTATTTAATTTTAGTGGTTGGTCTTGCCAATATGAACACACTCTTGTCGTTACCGATAAGGGACCAAAGATCTTAACTTCTCAAAACCCCGAAGCCGATGCCAAGTACATCTATGACGACAATTATGCCAAGTACCTGAAGCATTACAGTGAAATTGCTAAAGACGTGGCTAGTCATTTTGAATAGATTAGAGGGCGAGCAGTTCTTGACTATGTTGCCAATAACTAAAAGAACTCGTTAGCTCTAGTGGGTTCCGAGGGAGCCGCTCTCGACTCTATTGCAGTCCATCACTCATAAGAAAATAAAGCAACCACTAAAATTAAATAAATAA
>LHCFI01400__coassemble_5138_pt1 | contig 5286 bp, 4 predicted proteins | sample LHCFI01400__metabat2_low_PE_062 | metagenome-assembled genome bin LHCFI01400 | reverse complement strand
GTCGCCTTTTGCTTAATCTTACCGTTAATTTCTTCGCCAAAGATACAAGTAATCATTCGATCCTGTGGCCGCAAGAATGGTTTAATTGCCTTTGAATATTCATTTGAAGCGAGATTAATCACTAATTGATTATCCCGAAACAGCTCCTGATACAAGCGGTCACCCCAAAACTCATATAAATTTTTAGTATGATTAACCGTTGCTCGATCACCCATCCCCAAGCGATATTGAGAGATCCCATCAAATGGTTTAAGGATTCCGTAAAGTCCTGATAAAATTCGCAAATGTTCCTGAAGATACCTTAATTGATGCTCAGTCATTACCCCAGCGCCAATGTACTGATACTGAAGTCCTTGGAAGGCCAAGACTGCTGGCGTGAGATTATCAGTAAGGTTCATTCCTTTAACGCGTCTATAGTTAGTCTGCGCAAGTCGCTCACTACAATTCCACCATAGCTGGTGCAATTGTTTAAATGTTAATGTGTTTAACCACTTCAGTATTTCTTGGCTCTGCTCCAAATATTGAGGGAGAGCATCATACGGTAAAGAATCGGGATCGCTCTTCATTTTTCGTGCTGGTGAAATAATAATTTTCATTGTCTACCTCCTCCTAATCAAAATAACCGAAAAATTTTTTATTTGCAATTTTTTATTTTTAAAATCACTTATATGTTAACCGGTTAACATATAATTTAATAAATTTATTTATAACGGATTAATATGGGCTCTATGATATTCGGTAAGGATAAGATGATTTCTTATCTTTACCGTTTTTTGTTACTTGTTGTACCATTGATTTAAAATGAAAAAGACAACTGTCTTAAGTTATCCCCATAACCACTCAGTTGTCTTAGAAAGGATATATTCCTCATGACTAATGATATCAACTTTTGGACTGGAATCAAGGATCCTCACTTAAAACCTGACAAACCATTTTTAACTGAGAATAAAAACTTGAAAGTCATTCACTTAATTCAGTCTTATCCGATGCACTGCCCGCTTTGCGGCCAGCTGATGCGGCGCAATGGTTTTCGAAAGAAGCCAGTAACGATTAAGATTCTTTCAGTTGCCGGCAAACCAGCAGTGCTAAAAATCAAAAAACAACAGTACCTTTGTCCACCATCAGCCGACTGCCCAAAACGGATTACTCGAGTGGCCCAAATTCAAGGAGTTAGATTTGCTTGTCGAATTGCGAACAGCGTTAAATACCATATCACACAAGAACTTAGTGATAATGAATCTATGCGGACCATTGCCAGCCATCACAATGTTTCCGTTAACACCGTTGAGCGTCAGCTCGAAGGGTTAGAAGATACTTTTAAGCCCAATCGTCGCTGGCTACCGGCAACGATTGCTTTTGATGATTTTAAGTCGGGCAAATTCGCTCAAAGCGAAATGAGCATGATTCTAATGAATCCGCAGAACCATCGCACTATCGATATCATCCAATCCCGTAACTCGCGCTTTATGCGTAGCTACTTTCTTTCTCGCTACTCTAAAAAGGCCCGCTGGTCAGTTAGGATTGTCGTCGTCGATCTATTTGAGCCTTATCGTAATCTTATCCATGATTTATTTCCCAAGGCGATCATCGTAGCTGACCATTTCCACGTTGTTGTCCAGGCTTACCGGGCACTTCAAAGTGCCCGACTTAAGGTTATGAAAGAATACGGGCCAAATACACATGAATACCGCGCTTTAAAGCGTTATTGGAAGTTATTAATGGCTAAAGAAGGCCAGCTGGATTACCTGCACTACTATTCCCGGCGTAACTTTAACCACGCTTATTTATCCAACCAAGATGTCGTAGAACGGCTGCTTAGCTTCTCTCCAGAGTTAAGGGCGGCTTACGAATACTATCAAGACTTAATCACCGCAATCAGTCAACGCAGCCAAGAGTTGCTTGATCAATTAATCAGTCGGCCTAATTTACCAACTACGATGAGGCGAGTCAAGCGAACGCTCGCTAAGCATCGGCAGGAAATTATCGCCAGTTTTTATACCCAATTAACCAATGGGCCGATCGAAGGCACCAATAATAAAATCAAAGTAATCAAGCGGACTGCATATGGCTTCCGTAACTTCTTCCACTTTAGGATTAGAATTCTGGTTTCGTTGAAGACTTCTAATCTCATGATTCGTGAATTATCAAAAAAGAGAACTAGACCAAAAGCCAAAGTGGCTTAGTCTAGTTCTCAAAAATCTCTTCATCCTTACCGATTGACAAAGAGCCTTAATATGTCACAATTCCGCTATTGACAACCCTTTCAGAAGGTTGTAAATTTATTTTCCGTAATAAGCGTGAATGTTTTCACGATTGCAAGTTCACAGATCAAAGGAGCATAATTATGAACGATGATATTCCAACACAAGGACAAGTACAGCAACGGACAATTTCTTTGGCCGCTAGCTGGGCTTTCTTTGCTTTCTCAATTGTAATCAATTCAATGGGGAACGTTCTGACACTAGTAACTAGTTCACACATTCATCCCCAATTTCTTGGTTCAGCATATTGGACAGCTGCCGAAAACAACCTTGGGATTGCTGTTCTCGGAAACAAGCCGACTACCCTTTTCTGGGCATTCATGGTACTAGGAATGTTAACCTCCGTCCTTAATGCTATTTTGATGCACAAATGGGATTGGCGGCGGATTGGCGGTAACTTTATCTTTATGTTGCCATTCTCACTGTTTATCCAATGGTTCTCAAACATTTTCAACCGAATTATGCCTGATGCAACCACCCTGCCAATGATTATTCTTTACGTATTCATTAACTTCTTGGGAGTTGCCTTTATTGGGACAGCTATTTCAATTTATCAACGGGCTAACTTAGTTCTGCACCCGGCTGATGACCTCTTCCAAATCATCCGTTTCCGTTACTGCAAGGGAAACGCTACAATTGCGATGTGGTTATCATACATTCCACCGACAATCATGGCAATCATTGCTGCCGTTATGCAAGGCGGGATTTACAACTTCGGTCTTGGAACCTTATTTGCCCTTGCTTTCCAGGGAGCAATTACTGGTTGGGCCGATAAGAAGATTTTCCCTAAACTAAAGCACCAAGCTCTTGATATTGGTAATTAATTTCCGCGATTAGAGAGGCTGAGAAAAAAATGTTTTTTCTCAGCCTCTAACTATTACTAGTAATTTCTGAAAATACAAAGTCTAATCGCGGGAATCAAGCTTCGCATCTTTTACCAAATGCTCTTTTCTACCACCGACTAATCATTATTGGTATAATAATTAAATATATTATCAACGGGAGGTTAAGCCATGGCAGAAGATAAGTCAGCAATGGAACAACGGATTGATAACGCAATATATGGTCCGCCGAAGATCAAACCAGACGAACAACGAAAATATCTTGGCACTTTTCGTGAACGTGTCTGCCTCACAATTAGCGTTGCTGAGCTTCAAGAACGAAACTGGTCATTTGCTATCTCTAAAGAATTACAGCGCGGGATTGGTAACCAAGTTTTTCTTAACGGTAACCTTCCTCATGCTGAATTACGCGATTACATTAAAAGCGCCACTGCAGCTAATGCTAACTTTACATTAAAAACCGAGCCAGAATTTCGAACTGATCCAGAATCGTTAGCCGTTGTTGTGGCTGCAAAAACGGCTGTTTATCAATCACCAGTTGATGTCAAGAAAAGATATCCTAGTGTCGAATCTCAGCCGTCAGCAAAACAGGAGACTCCAAAGAAACATTTCTGGCAAAAGTTATTTAAAAGGGAGGACGAATAGTCTTGCAACCATTGGCATATCGAATGCGACCACGGAACCTTAGTGAAGTCGTTGGTCAGCAACACCTCGTCGGTCCCAATAAAATTATTTCCCGAATGGTCAAAGCAAGGATGTTGTCATCACTAATTCTTTATGGACCGCCTGGTACTGGAAAGACAAGTATCGCTAGTGCCATTGCTGGTTCAACCAAGTATGCTTTTCGTAAATTAAACGCTGCAACGGATACAAAAAAGGATCTTCAAGTGGTTGCTGAAGAAGCAAAAATGAGCGGAACAGTAATTCTCTTGCTTGATGAAATTCATCGTTTAGATAAAAGCAAACAGGACTTTTTGCTTCCCCACTTAGAGAATGGTCGAATCATCCTTATTGGTGCCACAACCGAAAATCCTTATATTAGTATTAACCCAGCAATTCGAAGCCGAACCCAAATTTTCCCGGTACATCCTTTAAGTATTGAAGATATGAAAGTCGCAGTTAACCGCGCCCTAACCGATTCGGAACGCGGCTTGGGTAAGATGCCAATCAAACTAGATCAGGATGCCGAAGAACAATTATTAACGGCAACTAATGGCGATCTTCGGAGTGCATTGAATGGCCTTGAATTAGCAGCCAAATCAACTGATCCAGATAAAGATGGTATAATCCACCTCACTCTCCCCGTAATTGAAGAAAGCGTTCAAAAGAAAGCAATTGCTAGTGATCGGGATGGAGATGCCCATTATGATGTGATCTCCGCATTTCAAAAATCGATCCGGGGTTCTGATACCGATGCCGCTCTCCATTACCTTGCTAGGCTAATTGAAGCCGGCGACCTCATCAGCATTTGTCGGCGATTGATTATCATTGCTTACGAAGATATTGGCCTTGCTAACATGCCTGCAGTCCAACGGGCCGTAACCGCAGTTCAAGCTGCCCAGCAAATCGGTTTCCCTGAAGCACGGATTCCATTAGCTGATGTCGTCATTGAACTTTGTCTTTCGCCAAAATCCAATTCGGGAATTAGTGCCGTTGACAGTGCACTAGAACAAGTCCGAGCCGGTGGAACAGGCGAAGTTCCTGACCACCTGAAAGATGCCCACTATAAGGGTGCTAGTAAGTTAGGCCATGGTACTAATTACTTATTTCCTCATGATTACCCTCAAGATTGGGTTGCCCAACAATACCTTCCAGAAAGGATCAAGAATGCTCAGTACTTCCACCCAAAGAAGAACGGCCGCTTCGAACAAGCGCTTGGAAACCAGTATTGGCAACTTAAAAATGCCCAAAGGAACGGTCTTCGTCACCATCCACAACACCCTTAACCAATTGCTAATTTAGTCAGATCATGCTAATATATATGTTGAAAATTCTGTGGTGTACGCGTTGTCTAAACGCAGGTTTGCCTTACAGTCTTATAAAATTGGGACTAATGCTTCGTTAGTTGGCCAGTATGCCTTTTCACTTGGTAACTGAATAGCTAACAGCCATGTCCCACCTGTCTTAAACACAGGTCAACACTGAATGACAATTAACGGCACTAACGGAGTTTTCGTACATAA
>LHCFI01400__coassemble_4065_pt1 | contig 6503 bp, 6 predicted proteins | sample LHCFI01400__metabat2_low_PE_062 | metagenome-assembled genome bin LHCFI01400 | reverse complement strand
ACCAGGCATCGTAGTCAATCACTGAACCTGCTGGTAACTCTGCAATTGCAGTTGAGGTCGGTAAAGCACCCCAGCGCAAAGTTAATGGCCGATTACTCGTGAACCGTCCAACTTTGCGGTGCCAAGTATCACCAAGATTATCAGTCCAAGTCTCGTCACTAGATATACTGCTACCGGAAGGATCTCCAGAGATTACTGGTTGTGAACTTACCTGACCAGTAGGTTTAGCTAACCGCTGCCAACCATCCCGATCCACTGTAGCAATCGAGCGATCCTCGTCATCCCCCGCAAATTGCCATAACGTATATACCGACCATGGTGCAGTATTAACCTGCATATCCGGTACCTGCCAAGAGTGCCAGTTCATTGATGGATACTTAGCAACCCAAAGGCCACAATCATTAGCACAATTTGCAACCTGCCAAATTGCCGACTCCTGAACATAGATTAACGGCCAGACATTTGTTTGCCGATGCACTTCATCAACAAACTTTCGGTCCCAATTCGTATTACCCCAAGCTGCACTTTGGTACTGTTCCCAATCAATCGCCAAAACCGCTTCACCGATCTTTTCTTGGATATGATTGAGAAAATACGTTACTTCGGCAATCGGGTCATTACCGCCTGCATAGTGGTAAAGGCCCAATAAACGACCGTTAGTTTTCGCTAAAGAATACTGGTATTCATATTTTGGGTTAACATAGCCCGTTCCCTGGGAGACCTTCACGATCGTCCCCTGAGCATGGGGATCAGTTACTATCCAATCCGCGCTTCCAGAAAAGACATCTGTAAAATATAGTGCCATCTACCCTCACTTCTTCCTGATTAGATACTTTCATTATACCTTTTATGAGAAAAGTGTCGGCTGAAGCATTTTAAATTGATGCTGATCCTCAAATAACTTAGCCATTTGGAGAAGCAAGCTTTCATTTCCCTTCCGAGCAATAAACTGAATCCCTAGTGGTGTCCCATTAGCACAAACATGGGTTGGTAAACTAATTGCTGGCTCACCAGTCATATTCGCTTGTTCGGTAAATGGCGTATAAGTCAACGCTGGAAGCCATTGATCATAAATCAACTGGCGCTGTTCTTCCGGTGATAGTTCTGTAATATTTTCCATCCGCTTACGATCGGTTGGCGTAATTAAGTCATGATCGACTCGGGGCGCCGGTTGAGCATTGGTTGGCGTAAGAAATAATGGATACTGATCATGTAACTGATCATGAATGGAGCTCGCTTGATCCCACTGACTTAGTGCTTCACTGTATTGAGCTGCTGAAACATTTTTACCAGTTTTCCAAAGAGCATACGTCAATAATTCCATATCATCCCGGCTAGCAGGGCGACCAAGGTAACGTTCGATTCCATCAAACATCGCTGCAGTTTCCCCAGCATTCATCGTGTAATAACTATTCATTAGTGCTACACCATCAACCGGATCAGTAAATTCAGTACATTTAAATCCCTGATCACTTAAAAAGGTTACTGCGTCCAATACCGCTTGCTTAGCTTCATCACTGACTGGAGTCCCAACTGGCGATTTAACTGTATAACCAATTTCGATGTTTTTCATTGGCTGTTCCAAAACGTGATTAAATCCAGGAGTAAACTTCGGCACTTGGAAAACAGCTGCTGGTTGAACAGTTTGTAACTGATCTAATAACCGGGCAGAATCTTCAACTGATCGTGTCAGAGCAAAGTTAATCGAGGCTCCCTGCCAAGATCGCCAATCACTCGGTCCGGTTGGTACACGGCCACGAGTAGGCTTCAACCCAATTAACCCTGACCAGCTAGAGGGAATCCGGATCGAACCGCCACCATCATTTCCAGCAGCCAACGGAACCCAGCCAGCAGCCACTGCAGCCGCTGATCCACCGGAAGAACCGCCAGGAGTAACCGCAGTATTCCACGGATTCCGGGCCGGGCCAAAGAGCTTTGCGTCAGTGATATTCTTCCAACCAAACTCGGGGAAATTAGTCTGGCCAATAATAATGAAACCCGCTTGTTGCAAGGCCTGAACAAAGTTATTAGTCGCTTGGGCAACATTATTTTGAAATAACTTATTTCCGTTAGTATCCGGTTCACCCGCTAACTGTTGTCCTAATCCCTTAATCAGAATGGGAACCCCTAAAAACGGTTGTCCGTGATCAGTTAATTGACGAGCCTCATTTAAGGCCGACTTCTCACGCAGGTGAATCACTGCATTTAGTTGCGGGTTCTCCGCTTTAACTTTTTCAATTGCAGCACTTACCAATTCAAAACTACTGACTTTCTTCGCTCTAACCAAATCAGCTAATTGATAAGCTGGTCTTCTTAATAAAGAATCAATATCCATCTATTTTCTTCTTTCTGATAATCACAGTTACAAATAGGCATTTATATTATAAATCGTTCATTAATCATTGTAAAAGCGTTTTCAAGATAATATACTTTAAGCTAATACCTTAATTTGGAGATGGTTTGATTGAATTGGGAACACTTTTTTAACATTCCCGGCTTTTTTGATGCGCCACTAGCATGGCAGTCACTACCAACTATTCTTAGTGGCTTACCCTTATCAATTATCCTATTGGCAATTTGTTTTGTTACTTCTAACGTTGTTGGCATTTTAATAATGCTGATGCGGATTAGTAAATACCACTTTCTCAGCGGGATTGCTCGCTTCTATATTTCATTTTTCCGTGGTGTTCCGATGCTGGTCGTGCTTTTCTTAACTTATTTTGGATTGAACATGGCTGCCCTGCCCGCAGCAGTTCTTTCTTTTACTGTCGTCCCTAGTGCCTTCCTCGCTGAGTATTATCGTTCTGCTCTCAAGGGCGTTAGTCAAACCCAGTACGATTCTGCTAAAGCCCTAGGAATGTCTTACCGAATTATGATGACTTACATTATTTTGCCCCAGGCCTTTCGGATCGTTCTCCCATCATTGGGAAATGTTTTACTCGACATGTTTAAAAGTACTTCTCTTGCCGCAATGATTACCGTTTCCGAAATGTTCATGAAAGCAAAAGTTGTTGCTGGAGTAAATCAGGATTACATGACCATTTATATTGAGATTGCCATTATCTACTGGATCGTTTGCTGCGTTCTTAGTTGGGGCGAGCAACGGGTTGAAAATCATTTACAACTTTATGTTAATGAATGATCATACTTAATAATGTTTAGTATTATGGATCAGTTACGCAAATTTGGTTGAATTGTCTAAGTAATCGGAATATAATTGAAGCGTTTTCACGTCACTATCAGAATAAATTACAGGAAGAAGTCTCCTACATGAAGAAAAAATTTTTGACCATTCTCTCAGTAGTTGTTTTAACAATTATTGGGTTGTCTGCTTGTGGAAAGAAGAGTGCCGCAGACAAAGATACCTGGACCGTTGCTACGTCAGGAACACTCTATCCCACTTCTTATCATGATCCGAAGACTAAGAAGTTGACTGGTTATGATGTTGAGGTTATTCGTGCGGTTGCTAAGGGACTCCATAAGAAGGTCAAGTTTAAGGAATACGATGTTGATGGGATGTTAACCGCGGTCAAGACCGGAAAAGCAGATATGGCAGCGGATGACTTTGCCATTTCACCTGCCCGCCAAAAGAATTATCTGATGTCATCCCCAATCAAGCACTCATTCAATAGTTTGATTGTTCGGCAAAGCGATAACTCTGGAATCAACAACTGGAAAGACATTAAAGGAAAGAAGTCTGCCGGTGAAGCTGGAACCAACTACCAACGATTAGCACAACAACTAGGCGCCAAGTTAGTCAACTACGACAACGTTTCTAATGATGTTTACATGAAGGGTGTTGCCAGTGGGAAGACTGACTTTATTATGAATGATTACTATCTTCAAAAGTTAGCCCTCAAAGCACAACCGAATAGCGGGCTTAAGATCAAGCAGGGGATGTACTTTACCACTAACGAAGACGGTAAAGGTGAAGGAATCGTCTTTAACAAGAATGACCAAAAGCTGCAAAAGCAATTTAACGATGAATTAGCTAAGTTAAAGAAGAACGGCACGCTATCTAAAATTGCGAAGAAGTACTACGGTGCCGATGTTACTAAGAAGCCACATGTTCACATCGACCGCCACTTTACGATTCAGAGTAAGTATAAGGGTGATTAGAGAGGTCACCTCATGAATTATGAGCAACTTTTATACGTTACTGAGCTTGCTAACCACCAAACGCTTCAAGAAACAGCGGATTTCCTTCATATTTCTAAGTCGGGATTAAGCCAATCAATCTCTCAATTAGAATCTGAGTTGGGAGTCCAATTATTTAAGCGTAGCCATCAGGGAACGGTTTTGACTTCTAAAGGGCAAGAGTTGTTGCCATATATCAAAAGCATGATGTCAGCTAACATGAATTTAATCCAACAAGCTGGCAGATTAGGTAAAATTCAAAGCATCCATACGATTAAATTAGCTTATGCGAATACATTCCTAAAGCCAATGTTAACGGAATTTCTGAAACTGTATAACGGAAATGCTACCCTAGTGATTAAGCGTAAATCTAGTTCAGAAATTATCGAGCAAGTGCGCCATAAAGAATTAGACGCTGCTTTATTGCCATTGATAGAAAACACCAAGAGCAACTAAATGGACTTAACTTCATTAAAGTTCATGATGGCCATATCAGTTTAATTACCAGTGACAGGAATCCATTATTAAAGCTAGAGAAGATTACCAAGCAAGACTTAGTTAAGCAAAAGTTTGCTCTATTCAATGACCCTTACAATGATCAGTTATTTGAACATCTTCAATTTATTTGTGGGCCACTTGAAACGATTGCACGGTTAGATGATAGTTGGGCAATGTATACCGTTATAAATCAACTAGATGCTGTGTGCTTAGCACGTGATTGGCAAGCCAGACATTCTACAGATAAACGATTTACTACTCTTCCTAAAATTAACCTCAGTAATATTATTAACGATCGTTTCTCTCTTGGCTGGGTCATTAATCCAGATACTCATTTAGACTAATTTACTAAATTACTATTACAAAATATTAATAATGAACTTACAAAAAAGGACTAACTAGTAACTACAATTAAGTTACCGGTTAGTCCCTTAACTTTTATTAGATTATTTCTTAAAATGATCGAGGTTAAAAGATGAGCTAGTGCCATTCTTCAGCACATCCTTATTTAACGAACCAGTTTGATGAAGTGAGTAAATCGTTTCTCTTCCTGGAAGATGTGGTTCCATCTGCGGATCAGAAAAGAGATTAATCAATTCTGGCGTCAAATGTGACTTTTTTACCTGTTCAGGAGAAATTTTCCGAATAATCTCATCCTCGCGTCCTTCTTCAATTTTTAAACCAATTGCTGGGTCGATTAACGTTGCCCGTGCCATTGCTACCAAGTCAGTTAATTTCAATGCGTCTTGGGCATGCTTTTCTGACATAACATTACCAACGATAATTTCTTTTGCTTTATCACCAATTGCTGGCCGGAATAGTTCAGCAAAAGTTGAGCTTGAATCTTGTGGCTTAGCATTATATTGGGGAAGTGAAAGATGGATATAGTCCAAATCATAATTATCAGTGATTGCTTTAATTAATTGAGTTGATTCATGCCAAGTATAACCAACCGTTTGGTGAATCTCTTCTGGACTAATTCGATAACCAACAATAAAATCTTTAGGCGCATACTGCTTTACAACATCCATCACTTCTTTAACAACTGCTAATGGGAAGTTCATTCGCTTTTCGAGACTACCACCCCATTTATCTGTCCGGTGGTTAGAAAATGCTGAGAAGAATTGTTGAATTAAATAATGGTTAGCACCATGAATTTCAACTCCATCAAAACCATAGTCAATTGCTCACTTGGTCGCTGCTCCAAAGTCCTTTACCACTTGTTCTACTTCTTCACTAGTCAATTCATGAAGCGGGTAATCAATCCATGGGAAGTCCATTTGACTAGGAACTTCAACTGTTCGCCCAAGTTTAGGCGCATAATTTGCTTCCCGACCTGAATGGACTAGTTGTAAGATTGCTTTATTACCATCCTTCTTTAATGCCTGAGCAACTTTTGCCATTCCTGGCTTAAAACGATCATCATAAATTGCTAATTGCTCACGATTATCTGCCCAGCTACGTGATGGTCCCCCATTTTTTCCGAACCGAGGTATACTCAACAATCACCATTCCTGCAGATTGTGAACGAGCACCATAATAATCCAAGGTATCTTGGGAAACGGCTTCGTTATCACCACTATTGGTTAGCATCGGTGCTTGAACAAGACGATTATTAATCGTTGCGCCATGGCGAAATGTAATGTGATCAGTTAATTGTTTCATAATAGTTCCTCCATTCATTTTCTTTCTACATGTTCAATGTATCACGAGAGAGCAGTGAAAGAAATTAGTTATTTTGGAACATGAGGTTTAGGAAAAGTGAACTTTCAAATTCACCTTATTATTTATCCTAAAATATGATAATCTGTTATAGACAAGCGTAGAAATAACCAAGGAGGAGTATTTCTATATGAAAAGATTTATAG
>LHCFI01400__coassemble_4050_pt1 | contig 6519 bp, 9 predicted proteins | sample LHCFI01400__metabat2_low_PE_062 | metagenome-assembled genome bin LHCFI01400 | reverse complement strand
CGCCACAACCAGGAACAAGTAATCCTTCTTCTAAGTCTGAAGGGTTAGTTGAGCCTCAAGCCGAGTCACAGCTAGTACAAAATGAAAGTCGGCAACTACCGCAAACCGGATCAGAACAAGCTAAGGGATTAATGGCTCTTGGTATTGCTAGCTTATTGACTAGTTTCGGCCTTGGAATGAGGAAAAAGAAAAATATTTAAGCTGTCAAGAAAAAATACTTTACATTCTTTTGGAAGACTGGTATATTATTACCTGTTAAGAAATTTATAGGGAGGTGCAAAGAATGTCCGTTAAAATTCGTTTAAAGCGTATGGGTTCAAAGAAGCGTCCATTCTACCGTATTGTTGTAGCTGACTCACGTGCACCACGTGATGGTCGTTTCATTACTTCTTTAGGTACTTACAACCCATTAACCACTCCTAAGGAAATCAAGTTTGACGAAGATGCCATTATGGATTGGTTACAAAAGGGTGCTCAACCTTCTGACACTGTTCGTAACATGCTTCAAAAGGCTGGAGTTATGAAGAAGTTCCACGAATCAAAGTATGCTAAGAAGTAGTGATGTTTAGTCATGACTGAGACAAATATTGAAGGGCTGGTTCGTAGTTTAGTAACTCCATTGTTAGAACATCCGGATGCTCTAACAATTACCAAGTCTGAAGATGATCGCTTTCAACGCTATGTCGTTGATGTTCATCCCCAAGATGTTGGTCGCTTAATTGGGCGGCAGGGACATATTGCTTCAGCACTGCGTACGGTCGTTGAAGGAGCACGTCCACGACGCTCTAATTCAAAAAAGGTCCGGTTACTAATAAATGACCACCGTCACTAAAATAAAAACTCCCACACTAATCTGTGGGAGTTTTTGTCAATTTTAGGAGAATTTGAATGAAATTTTATAATGTTGGAAAAATAGTAAATACTCACGGGATCCGTGGTGAAGTTCGGGTGATTCCCACTACCGACTTTGTTGATGAACGGTTTGCCAAGGACGCTAAGTTATATTTGGCTAATCAACAGGGAGAACCACTGGAGTTAACAATTGAATCATCACGCCCACATAAGGGTTCAATTCTTGTTAAGTTTGTTGGATATGACAATATTAATGATGTCGAGAACTTCCGCAATCGTGAGTTGAGGGTTAGTGAAGAGGATCAACAGCCACTCGAAGAAGGTAGTTATTATTATCATCAAATTATTGGCTTGACTGTTACGACAATTGATGGTCGTGAATTAGGAAAAATTAAGGAGATCCTTTCCCCTGGTGCCAATGATGTTTGGGTTGTCCAACGACCGCATCAAGCCGACTTATTGCTACCCAAGATTGATGATGTGGTAAAGAAGGTTGATCTGGATAATGGCGTAGTTGAGGTGGAACTATTGGAGGGACTTGAATAATGCGAATTGATATTTTAAGTTTATTTCCTGATATGTTTCAGGCAACTCTCGGTGAATCAATCGTTGGGAAGGCTCAAGATAATGGCTTCCTCGACATTAAAGTAACAGATTTTCGTGATTATACTGATAATAAACATAACCGGGTTGATGATACCCCATTTGGCGGTGGTGCCGGAATGCTCCTCCAAGCGCAACCAATTTTCGATGCCATGGCAGCAATTGATGAGGAAACAAAAGATCGTTATCCCAAAGGAAGGGTAATTTTGATGGATCCCGCTGGGCGAAGGTTTGATCAGGACTATGCCCAAGAATTATCACAAGAGGAACACCTTACATTTATCTGTGGTCACTACGAGGGGTATGATGAGCGAATCCGGAGCTTAGTGACAGATGAAGCATCATTAGGTGATTATGTCCTTACTGGTGGTGAACTAGCTGCAATGGTGATGATCGACGCTACCGTGCGCTTTGTTCCTGGCGTCTTAGGGAATATGTCTTCACCAATGGGCGACTCCTTTAGTAATGGCCTGCTAGAGTATCCGCAATATACTCGACCTGCAGACTTTCGGGGGATGAAGGTTCCTGAGGTTTTAACCAGTGGTAATCATCAGAAAATTAAAGAATGGCGTCAACGTGAGGCATTACGACGGACACTTGAACGTCGCCCCGATTTGTTAAAGACGGCCAAACTGACTCGTGAGCAACGGTTGATGCTTGAAGATTTGAAACTCGATCAAGATCCGGATGTTCCAGACTAGAAAGGGGTTCAAATGAAAAAGTTTATTCAACGATTACTATGGAAGCAGGATCCTGCCCTTTATCGCAGTAAGGATGCCAAACTAACCCCCAGTTTGCGGACAATTGATTTAGTTGGCCTGGGGACCGGAATGGTTGTTGGGACAGCAATCTTTACCCTGCCAGGAATTGTCGCTGCTGAACATACGGGGCCAGCAGTGCCATTGGCATTTATCGTTGCCGCGATTGGGGCCGGATTATCAGCGCTAGCGTATGCAGAGACTTCATCTGTACTGCCGTTTGCTGGTTCAGCCTTTTCATGGATTAATGTTCTTTTTGGCGAGTTTTTTGGTTGGATTGCTGGCTGGGCACTTTTGGCTGAGTATTTTATTTCAGTTGCTTTCGTTGCGTCAGGCTGGTCAGCCTATATGCAGGGGTTTCTCGCTAGCTTTGGTATTAAATTGCCCACAGCATTAACGGGGGGCTTCAATCCGCAGCGGGGTTCATATGTTGATATTTTAGCTGCAATTGCTATTTTAGCCGTGGGAATTTTAATTTCTCGTGGAGTTCACCAGGTGAGTCGGATTGAGAATATTATTGTCAGCGTTAAGCTCCTGGTCATTTTAATGTTTATTGTTGTCGGTATGACGGCTATTCATCCGCAAAACTATTCGCCATTTATTCCGCCTCATGTCGCTGGAACAACATTTGGTGGCTGGCAGGGGATCCTTGCCGGAACAGCACAAATTTTTATTGCTTACGTTGGCTTTGATGCAATTGCGGCTAATACGGCTGAAACAATTAATCCCCAAAAGACAATGCCGCGAGGATTAATTGGGACGCTGGTTTTAGGAACTGGCTTTTTCATTGCAGTGTCTCTCGTCCTTGTGGGGATGTTTAAATACAGTCGTTATGCAAATAACGCAGAACCAGCCGCTTGGGCACTCCGCCAGTCGGGTCATTACCTTACTGCTAATTTGTTATCAATTGTTGCTATTGTTGGAATCTTTTCGGCATTAATTGCGATTCTATTAGCCTCATCACGGCTGATCTATGCTTTTGGTAGAGATGGTCTTCTTCCCCGAAGCTTGGGTCATATCGATCGTAAGCATGTGCCTAATCGGGCATTATGGATGATTACGTTTTTGGCAATGATCCTGGGCTCCGTTTTTCCGTTCACGTTCTTGGCAACACTAGTATCTGCGGGAACCCTTGTGGCATTTATCTTTGTTTCACTAGGAATCTATGCTCTTCGTCCTCGAGAAGGGAAAGATCTTCCTGAAGCTCAGTTTAAAATGCCCGGTTATCCGGTATTGCCAACAATCTCGGCTTTATTTTCTGCAGTGATTTTCTGGGGATTGAATGCCGATGCTAAGATTATGATGGTTCTTTGGTTCCTTATTGGCTTAATTATTTACTTTGCCTATGGTATTCGTCATTCGATTATTAATCAGGAACATCAATCAAAATAACCCTTGAAAGGGAAATGAAAAGCTAGTATAGTAATAGATGGCTGTTTAGCCATAAGAAACGGTATTCCGCTGCCCACATCGGACATGAATGTCGGCGAAAGGAAAGAATTTTTTATGCGTCAAAACAAGTTAATCGAAAAGATTACTGCAAGTCAATTACGGGATGATATTCCAGATTTCCGTGCCGGTGATACTGTTCGGGTTCACGCCCTCATCGTTGAAGGTTCACGTGAACGTGTTCAGATGTTTGAAGGTATCGTTATCAAGCGTCACGGTGCTGGTATCAGTGCTACCTACACTGTTCGTAAGATCAGTAACGGTGTTGGTGTTGAACGGACTTTCCCAGTTCACTCACCACGTGTTGCTAAGATTGACGTTCTTCGTCATGGTCGTGTACGTCGTGCTAAGTTGTACTACTTACGTGAACGTACTGGTAAGGCTACTCGGATCGCTGAAAAGCGTCGCGACAAGTAGTAGCCGGGGACCCTTGTGTATCAAGGGTTCTTTTTTTGTTTTAAATTAAAATTACCTATAAAAAAGTGTAAAAAATATATATTATTTTTGCTGGTGGTAGGTTTTTGGTAGGTTTTTTCAAAGTTTATCAAGTTTCGGTGTCTCCTTCTTGATAGCCTCATCGGTGACGTGCAAATAAATTTGTCTGGTAATTTTACTGTTAGCATGACCAACACGTTGTTGAATAACATATAATGGCACGCCTAATTCTGCTAGTTTTGAAATATGAGTGTGCCTGAATATGTGGGTACTCATTGCTTTGTTTATCTTTAGTTTTTTCTTGGCATCACGTAATAAGGTATTAATGGTTGATGTTTGAATTGGTGTCCCATGCGAGGTACAGAAAATAAATCCTTTTCCACCATTCTGAGCTTTTCGCTCTTGATAAATTTTAATTGCTTTTTTAGGTAAAACAACATTTCGATAGGAAGTAAGAGTTTTCGGACTCTTACTCTTTTTTTGATCTTTGATTTTGACGTGATTATATTCTAGTGTTCCAGTAATCTTAACGTACCAAACACCGTCTTCCTCATAGACATCACCAAAGTCAAGTGAAGTTGCTTCACCAATTCGAGATCCAGTCAAATATAACCATTCGCATAATTGACCATATGTGCGATTTCTGTTATAAGCAAATTGTAGGAATTTTTCGAGTTCTTCGCTATCGAAGAACTTGTTTTTTATTTGTTGACCACTAACTGGGGATTTATAATCAAGTTCAACTTTATCAACTGGATTTTCCTTAATGTATGAATGCTTTACTGCATAATCAAATACTCGGTGAAGGAAGTATTTATATTTAGCAACATACCCACTTGAAAGGTGACGTTCACCATACATGAGATTTTCAAGTTGTTCAGTAAGAACTAGGGAGGTGAAATTTTCTACTAAACTATCATCTTCAAAGATACTTAAGATGGTTCTAATCATTGTTTGATGATTGTAGTAGGTTGAACGTTTGACTCGTTCTCTTTCATATTCTGAAAACTCGTTAAGAAGAGCTTCAATAGTGATTCCGTGAATAATTTTTCCTTGATGAACCTTAGAAACAGCTTTATTAATTCGATCATTAAGGATAATTTGTGCTTGCTTAGCAGTCTTCTTTTTGTCATCTTTCATAGTGACACTAATAGTCTTAGTTTTGTTAGTAAGTGGATCTTTGTATTGCTCAAAGAAACGAAACTTTTTATTTCTTTCCTGCTTCCACATAATCATTCCTCCTCGAAGTCAATCATGCTGACAGACTCTTCTAGGTCATCTAATAACTCGTTTTCTTCGATAAATTTAATCCATCGTTCCTTAGGGGTATGATTGTTAGCTTTAATTGCTCGAGCGAGCTTGTCGTAAATATTTCCAATAAATTGATCGGTGAACTTATCAACTTGTCGTTCAATCCGTGCGTCATTCCACCGTTTGGCTGGTTGACGCTTCTTATTTTTAGCTTGTTGATCTGCCCTAACTTTATCTTTGAAGTTAGTAACAGCGTTTGAGTTGTTATCAATGTATTCTAGTAATTCTTCTTTATTCATGAAAAGGGCTTCCTTTCGTACGTATGTTCTTTTGGAGTGCTGTTTAAACCGCTCCACAAATACCGGTGGGGCGGTTATTTTTATTTATTGGGATACTCTTATCAAGATAAGAATATCGCTTTAATCATCAACATTAGTAGTGGAACAATTATACCGGTGAATACGATACCAGCAAGCCAGTAGAGAGCAGTAGTTAATCTATCGATTCTACTATTTGTTTCATCAAATCTTCGATCTAAATTTTTAACTGTACTTTCAAATTCACGGCGTGATACATATTTATCATCCATATTTCCGTTACCTCCAGAGCCATTAGAGGTGAAGTCAGGGTGAACTACTTTAGGGTTTTTAAGCTCAGCCATTTACATCACCTGCTAAAAATAATTGAATAGTTTGCTTGTTACCTTCAATTGTAACTTCAATATTCAATGTATTCACTCCTTTAATTTCATCTGGATCCATAGATAGGGGAATACCTAATTCAGCAATCCCTGTATTAACATTTTCATATCCTTCCGGCTTCTTACCTTCTTTTTCCATGTTAAAACTCTGGTTACCTTCAAAAATAATTTCATTCGGATACTTATTAGTAACTTTAACGTGAATGGTGTGAGTTTTACTAATTTCAACGTCAATTAATTGGACATGAATATCAACCTCGAATGGTTGATTATTTATTTTATAGAACATGATAGGGATACGTTCTTTATGTTTTGTGACAAACACAGTGTTAAGAAATAATTTCAAGTTTTCACGTCCTTTCTCCGGAGAGGTTTTTTTAATAAGCAAAATCGTCTTCATCCTCTGTATTTGGTGATGATTGTGGTAATGAAGATGATGAATCTTGAGAGGAGTCGTAGTCATCAGAATCA
>LHCFI01400__coassemble_3132_pt1 | contig 8423 bp, 10 predicted proteins | sample LHCFI01400__metabat2_low_PE_062 | metagenome-assembled genome bin LHCFI01400 | reverse complement strand
GTACGTGAATGAGGATTGCCCATCTAAGGTTATAAAGCCAAATAGAGTAATAATTGGAAACAAGCGGCAACGGCAACAGTTGTTTTGTTAATTGCCGGTACAGCAGGCTACGGTCTCTGTCAACCTAATGTTCAACCAAAAAAGACAACTGTTCAGAAGCAAATTGAAAAGAACGATCAATTAACTGAAAAACATAATAAGCAACTTAGTAAGGGCAAAAATGTTGAAACAACCAAGATTAGCACCGTTCAAAAAGAGTACCAGCTAAGCAAGACTGAAATTAAGCAGGCGCAAAAACTGAAGGTTACTGCAGTTGGTGATTCAGTAATGCTTGACGCTTCTAATAGCCTTCAACAATTGATGCCACATGCTTACGTTGACGCTAAGGTGGGACGGCAGGGCTCACAAACGCCGAAAGTCCTTAGTCAGTTAAAGGAGAGTGGTCACCTTAACCAGATCGTTATTTTGAATTTAGGGAATAATGGTGCCATGGATCAGAAAACAATCGATAATATTCTCAAGACTATTGGGAAAGATCGGCAAGTTTACTGGGTAACTCCGCACATTCCATCAAAGAGTTGGCAACAACAGGTTAATAACCAGATCCAGGAGATTGCGAAGGAGCACCATAACGTTCACCTAGTTGATTGGTATGCCGCAAGTAATGGTCAATCCGGCTGGTTTGCAAAAGATGGCGTTCACATGAATAAGCAGGGAAATAACCATTATGCAAAATTGATTACGAAAACTATTTTGAAGGATCAACGGGGTGAATAGTTAATGAATGATAATGAAAAATTACTAGATAAGGCGATCGATCTATATTTGACCGGTTTAAAAGGCCTCGATTCGTTTATTTCGGAGCCTTCTGCAGAATATTCCCTTTCCTTTGAACAGTACTTGATTTTAAAAAAGATTGTTCATAATCCCAAGATAAAATTAATGGACATTGCTGATGAACGTGGCGTAACCAGAAGTGCCATTTCACGACAGCTTCGGCCCCTCTTGAATCATAATTACATCCAACAAGAAGCTGATCCTGAAGATCGTCGGCGGTTGTTCTTAATCAGTACTGTTAGAGGAAAACAGGTTGAGCAGCACATTGGTTCACTTGTGTTGAAGCGTTTTTCAAACTGGCTTGATGTTTATGGGAAGGATCGGGGTGCTGAGCTGTTAGATCTTTTGGAAGATTTTAATAAAGAAATTGTTCAGGCAAATTATAGCGAGGAGAAAAAATGATTAAGGTAATTGCGTTAGACTTAGATAATACCCTGTTAAACAGTAATAAGGAAATTAGTGCTCGAAATGAACGAGTCCTAAAGAAACTTCATTCTCAAGGCATTCACGTTGTCTTGTGTACTGGTCGACCAATTAATGCCATTTGGCCGCTAATTGAACAACTTGGGCTGACAAAACCGGATGATTATACAATTACTTTCAATGGTGGATTAGTGATTAACAATGTCTCTAAGGAACACCTTTTTGAATTAGGAATGACTAGGGATGACCTTCAACCACTGTTAAAGTTTGTTAAGCAAGAAAATATCCCGCTTGATATATTGGACTACGATCGAGTTTATGAGTTAAGCGATCAACCGCGTTCAATCTATAAGACAGTCTTAAAGAACATTGAATTCCGTGATACTAAGAGTACTGAACTTAGGGAAACAACTTACAGTAAGGCAGTTATGGCGATTCCCGCTGAGAAATTAACCCCGATCATTCAGAACCTTCCCGCTGAACTTAAGCAGAAGTATCATGCGGTTCAATCACAACCAATGATTATGGAATTTTTGCCTCCAAAGGTTAATAAGATGGTTGGTTTACAGGCGCTTTTGCAACACTTTAATTTAGACTTCAGTAACTTGATGAGCTTTGGCGACGCTGATAATGATCTGGAAATGATTCAAGCAGCTGCTCAAGGGATTGTCATGGCAAACGGTCTTCCTGAGGTTAAGAAGGCGGCCACAGCAATCACGGATTCAAATGATGAAGATGGGGTTGCAAGCTACTGTGAGCGGTATTTTGCAACACTGTTGTAATAAAAAACAGAAAATTAGTTAATAAAGTTGTTGAATTAGACGATTTTAGTGAAAATCGCCCTTGATTCAACAACTTTTTTCATTATCACACGAAGAAGTTAGGACAACCAAAGAAATCATTGAATCCCATTATGACGGCCTTTAACAAGCTAAATTTTATAAATGTGTGATCGTTTACAATCAATATTTCAGTAGCTTTACAAACACTTCGCAATAATTAGTTAAACGATAAATCGCTGTTATCTAGTAGTAATATTCATCGTGTAATATAAGAACTGTTGAATCGGAATAATAAAAAAGGATGGTATTGAATTTATGGTTTCTAAGAAAAAACTCGCAAAATTAACTGCTTCTGTTGGTGCAATTGTCTTCGGTGTTGCAGCTACTCAAGCTGTTGTTAATGCTGATACAGTTTACACCGTTAAGAGTGGTGATACACTTTCAAGCATTTCTTACAAGTTTAATAAGAACAACAGCCTTGTTAATGAAATTGCTCAAAAGAACAGCATTAAGGATATTAACAAGATTTACGTTGGCCAACGCTTAATTATTAAGAGCGATGGTGAAATCCAACCAGCATCATCTCAAACAACTACCCAAAATAGTAATAATACTAATGACAGCCAACAGGTATCAACAAGTACTGTAAGTGGTTCAGAAGCAGCTGCTAAGGCCTGGATTGCTAACCGCGAATCTGGTGGAAATTATGGTGCTACTAACGGCCAATATATCGGAAAGTACCAACTTTCAGCATCATACCTCAATGGTGATTACTCAGCTGCTAACCAAGAACGGGTTGCAGATCAATATGTAGCTAGTCGTTACGGTTCTTGGACCGCCGCCCAACAACACTGGATGGCGAATGGTTGGTATTAAGAATAAGAGCGTGAACCCGTAAAGAATTCACGGTTGATAACGATTTCTCCCGGCAGTGGTGTTTTACACCGCTGTCGGGAGTTCGTTATCTCGAGTGAATTTAGGGTGAGCGCGTTTAGACTATGATGCATTAGAACAGCTCTAGCAAGCTCCTGCCAAACAGAACTCAACTATATAGCCTAGACTAAATCGATTTCTCCCGGCAGTGGTGATTAATACCATTACCGGGATTGTTATTTAGGAAAAATAATGCATAAATGATGCATTGCCGCTTTATCAATGTTACAATTAATACTGTATTTTGGGGATGTTTTTGGATTCGACAGGTATAGGTCGAGTTTCAATTGCGTTTCGAAGGTTGCGTCTTCGTAAAAACGCTCAGTTTTAAATTATAACTGCAAACAATAATTCAAACTCTTACGCATACGCTGCCTAACAAGTAGTGCGCGTAAATCCATCCTGGGTTCGTCCATGATGCAGTGATGGGTTTCATATCTTAGTGGACTACGCTTAATACTCACGCTTGAAGTATTAAGAAGAAATTACCAAGCTAGTTAGTCATGGTTGCCCTGATCAACGGCGTTTTGATTAATGAAACCTAAATAGTTGAGATATGAACGTAGAGGTTGAAATGGCGATATGCCTGGACACGGGTTCGACTCCCGTCATCTCCATTGTAGGGTATCAACGAATTTCAATGAGTTTCAAATTGTTGATATACCGGCACTTGACGCAATATGGTTATCAATGAGTTTCAATGAATTTTAATAATTTGTAGCCAAAATGTAGCCAAAAAATATAGCTGTCGGGCACGACTGTCACTAAAAGGTGGCAGTTTTTTTGTTTGCCTGATTAATTAATCAATATTTTTTACTTGGCCACCCCGGTGGACGTTTTTGCTAGTATAAAGTTAAATATTTCAAGGAGGTCATATATTATGACAAGTGCTGAAAAGAAGAATATTGATCCGATTGCTGTTTCCCGTCAAGCTGCCAAAAGGGTTAGTGACTATACAGCCAAGTATAATCAAGTTAAACAAAGGGCTGTAGATTATGATAAAGAAGCTCTAGCGGTAGCAAACCAAACAAGGAAGGATACTACTAAGGCGGTGAAGTACTGCTATGCTCTTGTGGTGGGTATCTACAAGGAAGTCTATCGTTATGATCCAACCGACCAGGAAATGTTCCAAAATGTGGTTAATTTCAATCATAAGTATGGACAAGTTCGGCGTCATTTGATGTTGCATTTTCCAGTCTGGAGTGACGTGTTTGAAGAGTATTATTATTTCATTGTTGCCGGTAAAGGTAAGACTGTTGTACCCTTTAATTATTTTCTTAAATACCTAGAGAAACACAAGGATACCAATTCAACTGACTATCTTATTGCTAAGGCAGTTTGGGATTGGCGCAATTTCACCATTAGTTCATCACCAAATTGTATTCACCGGTAAAAAAATAACACCCGGAATTAACTTGGGTGTTATTTATCAGAAATACCATTTTACTCATGGCTATAATAAAAAGACCGTCCTCATATAACTTTGACGAGTTTACGGACGACCTTTTATTGATCTAATGTAACAGAGCTACCGTCTCTAACGGGCCTGTTTCTATATATAACTATAGCATGAATTAGTATCTTTTACATATAACACTCACTTAATGTATTGATTTTTAGCTGACATATTTTACTTTACACCTGGCAGGGTCATTTTTGTTATGGTTTAAGTAGCAAAAGGAAGTGTGAAACCATGAATGATTTAATTTATACTGAATTAGCAAATGATCAACAAGAATATGATGATGCAAATGAAATTATTAAACTTGATGCAAAGCTAGAGATGTTGCCCGATAAAGGACAACAATGGACTGATGATGAAACGAGTAAGATTATCAATCTGAATTACAAAATGTTTGATTTAAAAAGTGAAGCGATGATCCTTTTTGATAATCTGCTAAATTGGGTGAATAAAGAATTAATTGATCAGGAGTTAGATTCAATTCTTCAACATTATCAGGATGAGATCGACATGTTACATCGTCGGTCACCAGTTTGGTATCAATTATTCAGTGATTACTGTGACGAGCTTAAACTTCTGGAAAAGCAAAATCTGAAGTTGATGAATAAGGCCGAATTTATAAAGTTTTATTTAAAGCATCAGGATCCTAATACTCCAGAATTTACTTTTGCAAAAGCATACTATACTTATCAGAAATGCGCACCAGAGCAATACTATTACTACTTTTAATATTAGTGTCAACTTCGGTTGGCGCTTTTTTTATTTTGCCATCATAAAAAAGTATCATACAGGTTAGCACGTTTTTTGGCCCGCTTATGCTGGTTTCATTTCTGCGCGTTAATTTTTGTAAGCTAGAGATAATCAAAAGAAATGGAAAGGGGACTTTTATATGTATTCTTTTGATGATCTTGCAGCAAAGTTCGGAGTGTCTGTCAAGACAATCCGACGGCGAATGAATGAGAACGGCATTAAGCCGGTTGACAAGGATGGCAAGACACTTCTTTTCGATGACCACGCATTAGCGGTTTTACAAGATGTCATTCAGACCAAGCAAAGTAAGCATGAAGCAGTAGTAAATGCCGGGCTAGCAAATATCAAGAAGTCTAGCAATACTCCGGCAGAATCAGTACAAGTCCAAGAAGGATTAGAGCAGCTGGAAAACGCTACTCATACTTTAGCGGGTGATGAGTATGCTAAAGCAATTGCTAATCAAGTTGCTGAGATGTTGAAGTCAGACACTAGTGTGAATAAGGCAATCAGCCTATTAACTGTTGCTGTCAATCGTGGACGGATTATTGACCAACAACATGATGAATTAGTGGCTGAGATTCGTCGATTGGACGATAAAGTGGATAGCCTTTACGACCGGCTACTTCATAACATGCGTAATTTTAACTATCGGAAGATGGCCAAGATTAACGCTGAAGAGTTTATGAAGATGACCAGTAAGCATAAAGGTAAGGTTAGTGGACAAGCTAGCAAGCAAGTTAAGAAGAAGGAAAAAGGGGGGTGGTCAAGATAAGGGTCAAGGGGCGTAGCCCTTTGTACATTATGGCTACTATCGGGTGTCCACTGAAGGTGGCTCCATAGTAGCCCTGCTTGCTAGTAAGTATCAGACAAGAATTAAGGAGACATGACCAATGAAAGATGAAAAGAGACGGGTATCAACCCGGTTGTCCAATCAGGATTATTTATTTGTTTCAGCAATGGCTAGGACAAATAATCAGAGTGTTTCTACATATTTAAAGGACAAGCTGTTTGAACCGAAGTGCAAGATGTCCAATGAACAAGCTAAGCAAATTCTTCAGGAATTTACCAAGCGAGTGGATATCCTGACTTTAACTCGTATTGACCAAGCTATTTTTGCTTTACTGAAGAATATCCAAGCGACTGGCCAATTTACTGATGAAGATCGGTCAATCTTACTGGATGTTCAGCATGAAATGAAGCAAGTTAAAGAAGGGGTTGACCAATTATGTCGACATTGTTTGTAGAGCCATCAGCATCATTATTTAAGGCATTGGGGTACCTTGCGGAGCAAAGCCATAATCCAGACCAATGTCCCGACCGAAACTTAATGGTGGATTCAAACTGCTCAGATGTATCAGAATTCTTTGCTGAAACTGAACGCCGTATTGCCAAGGCTAATCGTTTACGTAATCACCTGTACTCAGTTCGTTTAAGCTTCAGCAAGGATGAATTTGATCCAACTCAGGCAACCGATCAGGATTTAGCCTTCGACCTTAGTAAGGAGTTTGTTGAATCTTGGTTAAAGGAAAAGAATGTTAATCGTCCGTATTTGATTGCGTTACAGGCAGATGGTAAGTCAGGATTACTGCATACTCATATCTATGTTTGTAATCCAGGTGCCGACGGCAAAGGTATTCCTAAAGGTGTATCCGCTCTGAAGATGCAAGACTTAAATGACAGAGTGACTAGGGAATTTATGTTGAAACATGACCGTAGTACAGCTATTCAAGATCGATTAATGGCAAACAAGAAGCAACATGACCACAATTCAATGGGGGCATCTATCGGTGATCGCCATTATGGTAAATCCAAGGCAAATGCTAAGGCAGTGGACAATAAGGAGTACATGAAGAAAGCAATGATGTCTGCTTTAAAACAAGCTACTTCTCGTCAGGAATTCCTACAGCTAATCCTACAGCAAAATATTTATCTCAATCGTGATGCCAATAAGTCCAGTGATGACTTATGGCTACGGCATGATGGTGGCTTCCGCAAGTCGTTATCATTTGAGTACCGAGGTACGCCAGGTCGTACAGCAACGTTACTTGGATTAAATCTGGAGCAGATTGACCAGCGGCTTAAATGGAATGCTAAGCTAAAGCAAAATCAAAACCAGAAACAGTTATCAGTACCAATTCAACATACTCATCAACACAAACGGCCAAAGGTTAAGTTTCATAGTCTTAAACTTGTTAAGCCTAAAGCTAAGACAGCTGAAAAGACAGTTACTAAGACGGTACTGCCAAAGCCGCATCTTAACCTACAAGAACTTTTAAATGAAAAGTATCGTGAACTGATTAAGATTAATGAGCAATTGTCTGATCCCAAACTACCAAAATCAAAGCGTGAGTACCTTGAAAAGATTAAGCCCGGCGTGGTACAAGCGGTTAGTGAGCTGGAATCTGCGTTCTTTGTCGGGGAAACCAAGAAAGAGGTCTGGCGTCGCAAGAAAAAGGAAATGGAACTGGAAAAGGAATCTGCTCCAGAAAGTTGATAAAAAGAAAAGGATCCTGTAATTAGGATCCTTTTTCTTGTGGGTTAATGTCGTTTCTCTAATATACCAATGATATGACTGCTTAGCATTTCTCGTTCATTTAATGGATATGAGTTTAATAGGTTATTTAATTCAATTTGTTTAGGTCCAGTTGATTGCTTTTCGGGAGCAGGCATGTTATCGACTAATGATTCCATACTAGTGTTCAGTGCCTTAGCAATCAGGTATAGGGTGTCGCTACTTACCCTGGTTGATTTATTACGTTCTAATTTACTTAGGAAGTTAATTGAGATGTCGGCCTTCTGCGGCGCGATGGGCTCCACAAAGGCCGCGATCTCCGCCACCTAGCTGATGAAGAGGTTGCTCAAATAATGAGTTACCGGAACAACATTCCTCGCAAGTCATTGGGCTATCAAACACCTTACGAGGTATTCATGAAGTATGTCACTGATGAGCAACTACTTTTTTTCTAACTTAAATTGACATTTCGGGACTGATAATGTATATAATCTTATGGCAGATTGCAAGAAATAACTTGAACGAATTTAATGACGTAAATTAAGCAAGAAGATCTCAATTGGTGTATGCCAATTAAGACATTTAAGTGGCCGGGAATTCAAATACCAATTAATTTGAACTAGCTTGTGATCGCTTAACTCTTCAATAGCTTGTCCCTTGGGAATAAAGCGTCGCAAAACTCGGTTACGGTTCTCATTACTACCGCGTTCATGTGGTGAATAAG
>LHCFI01400__coassemble_2472_pt1 | contig 11117 bp, 10 predicted proteins | sample LHCFI01400__metabat2_low_PE_062 | metagenome-assembled genome bin LHCFI01400 | reverse complement strand
AGCCTCCAACAACCTGGGGACGAGTATTCTAGGAATTATTCGTCCAGAAGATTTCTTGGTTTACGCTGATGTGATTATTCTTGCATTAGTACTCCTGTTCCATGTTATTCGGGTTGATATGCGGTACTTTAAGATTCGTTATGCAATGACGATTACCGCGTTAGGCTTTGTCTTATTTGGCGTTAACTTGGGGATGGCTGAATCAAACCGTTCACAATTGTTGACTCGGACATTTGATAATAACTACATTGTTAAGTATTTGGGATTACAGGCTTACACTATTTATGATGGGGTAAAGACAACCCATAACAGTGTGGTTAAGGCGAAGGCAAATAAGGAACAGCTAAAGCCAGTGCAAAAGTTCTTAAAGAAGAACTATGCTGGTCCAAATGTTGAATATGAAGGGACCATGCGGGGAAAGAATATCTTCGTTGTCCACTTGGAAAGTTTGCAGCAATTTATGATTGATTATAAGCAAAATGGTCAAGAAGTAATGCCAAACTTGAACAAGCTGTACCATTCATCTAATACTCTGGCTTTTGATAATTTCTTCCACCAGGTTGGTCAAGGAAAGACTGCCGATGCCGAAATGATGCTGGAAAACTCCCTTTATGGTTTGCCAGAAGGTTCAGCAATGGTTACTGACGGAACAAACAACACGTTCCAATCAGCACCTGCTTTATTGCACCAAAAGCTGGGTTATACGACAGCTTCGTTCCACGGGGATGTGCCGAGTTTCTGGAACCGTGATAATGCTTATAAGTCCTTTGGGTACCAATACTTCTTTAGTAAGAGTTACTATCCAAAGGTTAAGGATCAGGAATTGGGTTACGGATTGAAGGATAAAATCTTCATGAAGGAATCAATGCACTATGTAGAACAGTTGCCACAACCGTTCTACGCAAAGCTGATTACTGTTACTAACCACTATCCATACATTATTGATAAGAAGAATACCTCGATTGATGCGTGGAAGACCGGGGATGACACGGTTGATCACTATATCCAAACTGCACATTACCTTGATCAATCAATTGGTGAATTCTTAGATTACCTGGATAAGTCTGGCTTGCGGCAAAACAGTGTCATCATTTTGTATGGTGACCACTACGGAATTTCAAATAATCACCGGCCGGCAATTGCTCAAATCTTGGGTAAGAAGAAGGTTACTAACTACGACTTGGCAATGTTCCAAAAGGTGCCATTCATGATCAATGCTCCTGGTCTTAAGGGCGGAATTGACCATACTTACGGTGGTGAAATTGATGTTCTGCCAACCCTTGAAGACCTATTAGGAATTAGTTCCAACAAGTACATTCAATTTGGTCAGGATCTTCTCTCTAAGAATCGTAACCAAATTGTGCCATTCCGGAATGGTGACTGGGTAACGCCAAAATACACGAAGTATAACGGCGATTACTACCACACTTCCACTGGAAAGCAGATCAAGAACCCAACGGCAAAGGAACAGAAGCAGTTTGACAAGATTCAAAAGTACGTCACAACTGAGTTAGGGTTAGCCGATAAGGTAATGAATGGTGACTTGATTCGGTTCTACAACCTTCCAGGATTCAAGAAGGTTAACAAGAAGGACTACACTTACAACATGAAGAAGAGTCTGAAGAAACTGAAGAAGGATCAGAAGAAACACAAGACGAGTGTGAAGGCAAAGAATAATAATCAAAGTACTTACGATGATTACTCGACTGACGCACCGGAATTGAAAGATCAGAACCCTAGTTTCCCAGATTAGGGTATATAAAAACCTGTCAGCAAAAAACTGGCAGGTTTTTATTTGATTGAAATATAAAATGAAATTATCAAATATAAAACAAATATAAAATAAATATAAAATAAGATAAGCAAATATAAACAGGTATGTTATAGCCGATTAATTGATTACGGTTCCTCGTTGTGGCTTTGTCCAATTATCATTACCATTCTTTGCTGAATTTGTTGATAAGTATAACCAAGAACACTTTCTGATCTAGTCATCCTAAACTATGGTATGATTATTGTTAATCGCTTACATTATTTAATGAAGGAATCAGTAACTATGAATGAATGGATGAATTATGAGCAATTTGATCGACAGGAATGGCATAGCTTCTTTCCGACAGATACGGTTCGTTTGAGCCAGGATAACCTTGATGAGATTAAATCGCTTAATGATCGAATTTCAATTGAGGATGTTCAAGATGTCTACTTGCCACTAATCAAGCTGCTTCAGTTGCGCTTTCAAAATCATCTGGAATGGCAGATGCAAAAGGCTAATTTTCTCCACCAGAAAAGTGAACGGGTCCCGTATATTATCGGGATTGCGGGATCGGTTGCGGTTGGCAAGAGTACGATTGCCCGTCTGCTAAGTATTTTGCTAAACAAGCTTCTCCCAGATAAACGGGTCGAATTAATGACCACGGATGGTTTCCTTTATCCAAATGCCGAATTGAAACGACGGGGGATTCTGGATCGGAAAGGGTTCCCTGAATCGTATGATATGGAGAAGCTGTTGCGTTTTATGAATGATATTGAGGCTGGTAAGACAGTAGTAAAGGCACCGACATACTCACATCAAGTGTATGATGTGATGCCAGACCAGCCGTTAGTTATTCGGCAACCAGATATTTTAATCGTGGAAGGAATTAATACCCTTCAGCTGCCATCTAGTCAGCAAATTTATGTTAGTGACTATTTCGATACTGCAATTTATGTTGACGCTGATGCTGAGCAGATCGAAAAGTGGTACCTGCAACGGTTTGGGATGTTGTTAGATACGGCGCTTACTGATCCGGATAACTACTATTATTCCTATTCCCAGGGGCCGCGAGAAGAAGCGTTTAAGATGGCGAAGAATGTTTGGCAAACAGTTGATTTACCAAACCTCACTGATTATATTTTGCCAACTCGTAATCGGGCCAACATCATTCTTCATAAAACCGCTAATCACGTGGTTGATCGGATCTACCTAAAACGCGGTTAAAAACGAACTAATAATGACCATTGACCATTAATCGTTTAGCTTGTAAACTATGATGTTAAGAATAAGAAAAAATCAGAAAAGGGAAGTGGTAACGTGGCAAAATTAAACTTGGATGCTTTCGATAAGATCATCGTGCTTGATTTCGGTAGTCAATATAACCAATTGATTACTCGGCGGTTACGTGACTTTGGAGTTTATTCCGAACTTCTATCGCATAAGATTACTGCTGATGAGATTAAGCAGATTAACCCTAAGGGGATTATTTTCTCTGGTGGTCCCAACAGTGTCTATGATCCAGATGCCTTTAAGGTTGATCCGGAGATCTTTAAGTTAGGTATTCCAATTTTAGGAATTTGTTATGGGATGCAATTAATGTCATACGACCTTGGCGGTAAGGTTGAAAAGGCTGATAATTCCGAATATGGTCGGGCTGACATTGAAGCCTTAGATGATAACGCAGTCTTGTTCAAGGGACTACCAAAGAAGCAATACGTTTGGATGAGCCACGGTGATTTGGTAACTCAAGCACCAGAAGGCTTTGAAGTTGTTGCAACTAGCAAGAACTGCCCAATTTCTGCGATTGCTGATAATCAGCGGAAGTTTTACGGGATCCAATTCCACGCTGAAGTGCGGAACTCCGAATACGGCTTAGACATTTTACGGCGGTTTGCCTTTGATGTTTGTGGCGCAAAGGATAACTGGACGATGGATGACTTTATCGATCTTCAGATTGAACATATTCGTCAAGAAGTCGGCGATAAGAAAGTCATCCTTGGCCTTTCAGGTGGGGTTGATTCTAGTGTTACTGCTGTTTTGATCCACAAGGCAATTGGTGACCAATTAACTTGTATCTTTGTTGATCACGGATTACTGCGGAAGAACGAAGCAGATCAAGTCATGAAGGCGTTAAATAAAGATCTTGGTGTTAACATCATCAAGGTAGATGCTTCTGACCGCTTCCTTGGTAAGTTAAAGGGAGTTACCGATCCTGAAACCAAGCGGAAGACTATTGGTAAGGAATTCATTGAAGTCTTCAACGAAGAAGCGAAGAAGATTCCAGATGCGGACTTCCTTGCTCAAGGAACCTTGTACACCGATGTGATCGAATCCGGAACTGACACTGCCCAAACAATCAAGTCCCATCATAATGTTGGGGGATTGCCAAAGAAGCTTGGCTTTAAGTTGATCGAACCATTGCGGAAGCTCTTCAAGGATGAAACCCGTGAATTGGGTGAAAAGTTAGGGATCCCACACGAATTAGTCTGGCGGCAACCATTCCCAGGTCCTGGTTTAGGAATTCGGGTAATTGGTGAAATTACTCCTGAAAAGCTTAAAATTGTTCGTGAAAGTGATGCTATTCTTAGGGAAGAAATCAAGAAGGCCGGTCTTGACGAAAAGATTTGGCAATATTTCACTGTTTTGCCTGGCATTCGTTCAGTTGGTGTTATGGGTGACGGTCGGACTTACGACTACGCGGTTGCTATTCGTGCCGTTACCTCAATTGATGGGATGACTGCTGACTTTGCTAAGATTCCGTGGGATGTTCTGCAAAAGATCTCTGTCCGGATCGTAAACGAAGTCGATCACGTTAACCGCATCCTTTATGATGTCACGAGTAAGCCACCTTCGACGATCGAGTACGAATAATTTAATAGAACAATATGAAGTGGGAATCCTAATTTGACGGCATTTGTAGAGGCTAGATCTTAGTGGAAAATACAGGTTTAAGTAAAGTTGTCTACCGTTTTTCTACTGTGATTCTATTTCGATGATTAGGTAACACAAAAGGAACTAGAGCATGTTTACTGCGACTAGTTCCTTTATTTTTCTACTAGAATAGTATTTATTAACGTGACTACCTTGTCTTTAAATAGCTAGGCAGTCATTTTTTTCTTATATTTCCCGATTTGGTTAAATTGAGATAAGCACGTATTAATCTTAATATTGTCTGTTTTTGTTTTTCGCTAAGTTCCTTGAATTCGTTACCATACCAATTACTCTTACTTAAAAGTTTCTCAATTTCTTTTACAGCATCTGTCTTAAACATTTTTTTGAATTGCTTGGGGTCAGGAACATCTGCAATATTTCCAGCAGTTATCTCGTCAAGACTTAAATTCATTATACGGCTGAGCACTACTGCCGTTTCAAATGTTGGAATACGTCCAGCTATGATATTAGCGATCACAGCACGTGACATTCCTGAACGTCGGGCCAATGCTGTTTGAGTCATGTTATTATCAGTTAAATACTGAACAACTGCTGATCTGAAACGATTAGCTATGATACGTTTTCTTGTTTTTTCTAAATCTTCCATGTGGTTATGTTTCCTCTCATATAAGATACTATCTGTATAGTAAATCAAATATAATCATTTTTAAAGTTTTTCATCAAATTATGTTGACATTTGATTCAAACGTAGTACTATAAATAGTGAAGAGAGGGAAGCAACCAATCTTCTAACAATTAAATAAATTAGTGTAAACTAGTTGCCAGTAGGCCGTAATGTTCTGATAACTGAAGTCAAATAGGTTACAGGAAGCCGTCTGAAACGACGAAATAGGAATAGGACCGTGATAGATACTCTATCGCAGGCAGAGACCAACTGCCCTGAAACAATTGAGAAGCAGCGAAGAGCACTTAAAATAAACAAATTACCGGTAGCACGGGATTTGAGATCACTAAAGGATGATAGTCCTTTCGAGTATAAATACTGATCTCAGATTCTGTACTACCGTTTTTTAGTGGTCTAGAAAGGAATGTCTTGATCGCTAGTCAAATTGTTGATCAAATTGCCAGTAAAGTTGTAGAAAAGCTCCAGCAAAGTAGAAATTTCGAGTCACCTCAACAAATGACCTTTGAAGATTCACTTCATAAGTTATTTCATAACAAATCACGCGAATGGGTCAAGTATTATGTCATTCATAAGTATCCTGAGATTTTAACTGAAAATGGTGGATGGATTACCAAACCCGCCGGACGAGGTGTTCGTATTCGTATTATAGATGTAGCAAGAGCTAAGAAATGGCTAAAAGTTAATAACAATAAAATTGACTGGAATGCACCGGAGCCAGTGACGCTACGACGTCGACAAGGTGCTGTTAAGCCAATCAAACATAATAACGATAAAATTTCAGAAAGGAAGTCATCACTATGACACTAGATTCATCACATTTTCAATTAGTAGTTTACCAGCGCGTTATTGTTACTAGGTACGGTAAAGAGGTCGGAATGGAGAATGGTTGCGGAATTAAAGATCCTAATAGTACACGTGTATATGTTGTTGTTTCATATGCCTATCCTTTAACTTCGGAAGTTAAGGAAAATAGCTACAGTATCTACCATTATGCCGTTGGCCGTCGCTTTAGGACTCTTGGTACTTATGATACATATTCTGAAATGATTGATGAACACCCTGAATATAAGCATAATCTCGGCGCAGTAAATAAGCTATGCCGTAAGCTAGCGAAGCATAAAAAAGAAAACTAATGTGTGTTTCCTAATACAATTTATCTAGTTTACTTACCTTGGATTAAAGTAAGCAACTGTTGGCTACCTTATCGTTGATTGATAAGGTAGTCATTTTTTGTTTCTTTTTGGTGATTCAAAAAGAAATTGTTGGTCCAGTTGGCAAGTACAGCTGGTCGGTGTTGTTACTTATGACGAAAACATAAGTAAATCAGATGTGAAATCTCGAAATGACCTTGAATGCAATCTCAAGGTACTCATTTTCGAATGTAATATCTGATCGCTCGGCGGGGTGAAGGGGAGCTAGCAAGGCCCCCCTCCAAGCATTAGTTACGTATTACAAACTTGTTTGATATTACGAACTTAATTGCTTGCAAGTTCGTTTGTTCTTGTATTATAATATAGTTGAATGATTGGTCTAGACCAATGTACAAAACAAACGAACCCGACGAAATGAGGAATTTAGTCAGTCGTTGTCACGAGCACGTGAAGACTGAAAATTTCTTTTGCCGTCAGGCAAACTGAGGAGGTCAAGAATGGATGGAACCATTAAAGAATAAATTGATTCAAGCCCGATTAAGTGAAAATGAACTTGCCGATTTTGAATCGGTAAAGCGTGAATTTGGTATTGCAGGTACTTCGAAAGCAGTGCGACAAATGATTGAGGATGAGAAGCTATTAATGCAAGCTAAAGAGAACTGGCAAAAGGGTAAGCGTGATGCCGTGACGGCTTTAGTCCAACAATTGAATGATCAAGACCGGCTACAGTTAGTTGAGGCAATCCATGGTCTGACAGATACTAAATCATCGTCGGAGTTGTCCATCGTGCGGGATCAATATGCTGACATTCAACAACAACTCGAAGCGATTATGTATGCAGTTACGAAGTCAGGCAATAATCTCAATCAAATTGCACATGTACTAAATGCTGCAAAACAACAAGCGGAACAAGAAGATGATGACTTAGCTGATGACGACTTATGGCGGTGGGTTGCTAAGCAGCTAGTCGAAAATAGTCGTATTTTGGTTGAATTGCAACAAGAGATCATCAACCTTAAGAATGACACTGGATCGTCAAATCAGAAAGCTGGTGGCACCGTTGTCAGTCCTGGAAACTCACTCATGTCGTAGTAGTTACGGCAGGCTACAGTATTTGTTCCAAGAACCGCCACATAGTTACCAAAAGACGTCGCAGCGGGTGCTAGCAAGCACGGGATTTAACATTAAACTGTTGCATAACCCTAATGGCGATATTTCGGCAACGCAAAATAGCGCCTATTTGGAAAAGCAATTCAAGGCTAACCTAAATAAAGCACATAACCCCAAACGAAAGTATCAAGCACAAACTTTAATTATTTCTTTCTCAGAAGATGAATTTGACACTACAGACCTCAACTTACAAGCCAAGCAAGCATTAGCTCTGGTTCAACACTTTGTCCATCAACATTTTGCCGATGCCCAATCGGTAATCGTAATTCAAGCGGATGGGCAAGGTGGCAAATTGCACGCTCATGTTGTTTTTAATACCATCAAACCAAACGGGCGAACAATTCCAACAAACCGTTTCAACATACATAAGTTAAGAAACAACTTCGACCATGAAATGTTTCAAAACTACCAACGAGTAGCCGGTCGTAGTTGGACTAATCCAATACATAACCAACAAGAAAGACAAGATATTAAAAACCTAACGACCCGTTCTGAATGGCAACAGAGCTTAAAGAAGATAATCAGTCAAGTGAAGAATGAAGTAAGCTCACTCAAGGAGTTTATCCGGCGTTTAAATGATTCTGGAATAACTGTGACTGAACGCCAGAAGGGAAGCGCCTGGACTTACCATCAAACGGTTCATGGTAAGTCATACAAAGTTCGTGACTTTTATCAACGAGTAGATAAACAAAACGGTAAAGTTTTGTCAACTCGCGGTTTGGGCCAAACGTTTACTAAAAGTTATTTAACAGGTTACTTTAAGCAGAAAGAAGTGGAGGAAGATACTAATGAACGACGACAATCAAAAGATGAAGAATTCGAAAAAATCAAAACGATGGCAAGAGATGCTCGAATCAGAACTGCTAGACAACAGCGACTCAACCAACTCAACCGACAACGAAGTGAGGCCGCCAAGGCTGAAGAGCAGAAACAGAGATCTCGCGGAAAAGCTAGACTATCTCATCGACGAGTCAGCAAAGCAAGGCGACGTCAATCGAGTGTCGAAGAACGTCGACAGCTTGAGCAACAAGCTCGACGAAAGCAAGCAAACACTAAAAGAACAGCTGAAGGACCAGAGCTCTAAAGTGGTTAAAGCAGTAGCTGATGCCCGAGCCATTGGTTATTCAGATGGGCTAGTTGGTCGGGTCGATGCAATGGAGCAGAAAGTTGGCGGGCTTGAAGCTGACATTAATTTACGGGAACAAAATCTTGATCAGAAGACCCAAGAATGTATTGCTAAAGTAGCCGACTTGGACCAAGCTAGTAAATATTTGGAGAATTACACTCAAGCAGTTAATAATCGGTTAGTACCAACGATGCGTAACTTAATCTTGGCTATGCGTGACGGGATTACTCACCATACAGAAGAAGTTACTAATGACGTTTACCAGCAACTAAAGAAGGATACAGGATTATCGGTTGATGAAATTATCAAGACGGCCGTGAGTCAAGACTTTACCAAAGAACGTGAGAGTGCTGAAGAAGCTAGCGCTAGTGCCAAACTTAGTGCTAAAGCAAGTCAGCAATCAGTGAGACAAATTGCCACTATGTTGGGTAATTTCATGACTTTCCTTATTGCCTTTGGCATCGAATTGGTTATCTTAGTGGCCGTTGTTGCGGTTACGCCCGGATGGCAAAAGTTAGCAGTAGCACCAATTAGCTTAATAATGTGTGCATTTTTGGATTGGAAAATTTATAAGAAAGGGGGCTGGAGTTAATGTCATTCGATGTGAATATGATGAGTGATGAGCAGCTTGATGAATTGCTTGAAAAGCCAAAGAAAATTCCAACATGGAGAGTTGTGAACACTCAAACTGCTCGCGAAAAGAAACGTATTCGACAGCTTGAACTACATAATAAGCAATTAGAAGCAGCACGGTTATATCAAAAGAAGCGACAACGAGCGCGGTTGTTAGCGGCTAAACGTAATAAGGAGTTACAACAGCAAAAGCAAGCAAACCGAAAGAAGAGGGCAACAGCAAATAAGGAAAAGGACGACGGTCTGGAATTATAGTCATGCTTTAAAGCAGAAAACCGCCTAGCCCTAAAGCTAGACGGTCGTCAAAGTCGCTAAACCATGCTATAATATAAGCGTAATCAGAATATATTATATTCAACAATTAGGCTGATAGCTTAACGGTAGCGCTCTTGTTCTGGTGTACGGCAATACACCACCAGCCAAGCGCAACAGAGTACACCCTCAAGGGTATCAGCTCCTAAGTTGACAGCTTGTGCATTGGTGGTCGCCAGTGCACCTTTTTATTTTACCATGAAATGAGTATATAAATAAAAACCCGGCAGAAAATCTGTCGGGTTTACTTATCATAAAAGCCTTTTCAGAGCTAAATCGATAGCTTCATCAAGCAAATAACAACGAATTAATACATCGCAAGCTTCTGCTCCTGCTTCAATAGCATTAAAATCTGGATTTAATTCATTGACTGCTTCTTTTAGAAGACTCCAGTTTGTAACTAGATATTCTTCAGCAGTCGTTGAATTCATCGTATAACTTCCACTAGCATTACCTGTGACTGAATCCTCATTAAATAATCGGTCATAAAGTTCATTTCGTATCTTATCAGGATTTTGTTTGGTTACGATATTAATATCTAGTTCCTCATTAATGTAATTAATAACATCGTTTGTCTCGTTTACCAAATAGTTATAGTATTTCATTATTCTAGCTCCTTTTTTTATTACTTATAGAGCTAGGTAGACCGACTTGTCGGTCAAATAATATATATATATTGAGCATTTACAATCTAAGTGCAACAGATTTTAAAATAAAAGGGGAGCATTGTAAGCTCCCTTTATTGTTTTAATATAAAATGTTACTTGCGCTTTTCTACCTTGAGAAGACCTAATCCAGCCATTAATCCGGCAATACCTAAAGCAATTGAACCAAGAACAGATTGATTACCAGTTTGTGGTAAGGTCTTAGCGTCAGTGTTGCTCTTGTTGTTTTGACTAGCCCGGTATTGTTCACGAGTCATGGTTGTAGCACTGGCAACTGGTGCAGTTGTGTTAACTGAAGCAGTAGTTGCACTGTTGTTTGTAGTAACGATTGTGCCGTTTTCAACCTTGAAGCCTGTGATGACTTGACCTTTAGCATTAACAACTTGACCATCTACAACATGAGCATTACTTGGAAGAGTAGCATTCATGGTTGTATCAGTCTTGGTGCTATCCGTTGGTGAAGTGACGTGTGAATTGTCGCTTGGCTTGTTAGTGTCAGTTTGGTGACTATCACTTGGCTTGGATGGAGTTGTTGGGTTGACTGGCTTGTTAGGGTCAGTCTTGCCTTGGTCTGGTTTGGATGGTGTTACTGGAGTAGTACCATGGTCGTCAGTCTTGCCTTGGTCTGGCTTGGATGGTGTTACTGGAGTAGTACCATGGTCGTCAGTCTTGCCTTGATCTGGCTTAGATGGCGTTACTGGAGCAGTACCATGATCGTCAGTCTTAC
>LHCFI01400__coassemble_2130_pt1 | contig 13760 bp, 11 predicted proteins | sample LHCFI01400__metabat2_low_PE_062 | metagenome-assembled genome bin LHCFI01400 | reverse complement strand
GATTTGATTCATCGTCCGGCTTTCATTTTGGACTGAGAGTTTTTTCCCAGCCTCAAAGCTATTTAATTTACTTTTTTCACCCTTGACCGAATCCACTTATCTCCTTCAGTGAAAATCATAATCAAACAGGAGAAGAGGATTACGGCACCCCATTCAGCGAGACTGATTCCAGTAACATGGAAAGCAGTTTGCATAAACGGTACGTAAGTCAAGAAGAGCTGGAAGATAATCATCAATCCAATTACGCCCCAGGCATTTTTGCTAATATCGTTAATTTGAGTTAACCCGTACTGTTCAGTTCTAATACTGAAGAAGTAGAAGACCTTACTGATAACAATTGTGTTTACCATCATTGTTGTGGCGTTTATTTCGCTTGCACCACCCCGGATGAACCATTCGTATCCAATTAAGGCGAAAATTGCCATTAACGCAGATACATAACCCATTTGGAAGAGATCATGACGATTCATCAATCGCTGAGTAATTGGTCGTGGTGAACGTTCCATAATCCCATCCTCAGCCTTTTCAAAGACAAAGGCAAACTGGATTGTGATGGCGGCAATTAGGTTAATCCAAAGTAGCTGGGCAGGTTGTAGCGGAACTTGTTGGCCAGTCAGAATTGAGAAAGCAACGACAAGTCCTTCAGCAAAGGAAGTTGGCAGGAGGAAGAGAATACTCTTCTTAATGTTGTCGTAGATCCGACGACCTTCTTTAATTACCGCTGCCATGGTAGCAAAGTTATCGTCACCAAGGATCATGTCAGCAGCATCCTTAGCTACGTCCGTTCCCTTGATTCCCATGGCAACTCCAATGTCAGCCTTCTTTAATGCTGGAGCATCATTTACCCCATCACCAACCATGGCGGTAACCTGTTGTTGGTTTTGCAGTGCTTCAACAATTTCGAGCTTGTTTTGCGGGGTTGTTCGGGCAAAGACCTGGTTGTTCATTGCAGCAGTTTCCCGTTCCTTTGCTGATAGCTTATCCCATTCCGCACCGGTAATGGCATTAATCGGACCATTAGTTAATCCTAACTCCTTACCAATTGCCCGAGCAGTTTGCGGGTCATCACCAGTAATCATCTTAACGTGAACACCAGCAGTATTCATCTTCTTTAAGGCGACAATTACTTCTTCCCGTGGCGCATCAAGCAATGCAGCTAGGCCAAGAAATTTAATTCCCTTGTAAAGGTGTTCGTGTTCCACCTCAGTTAAGTTTTCGTTGCTTGGTACTGGTTGATACCCAACGGCAATTACTCGCTTACCAGCACTCGACCAATCGTTAACTCGCTGTTGCCACTTAGCAAGGTTAAAGTTTGGATCCTCTTTTTTAGCCATTTCAAATAACTTATCAGGAGAACCCTTGATGAAGATTACTTTTTCATGTGTTTCCTGGTTCTCTGTTAGTTCGGCAATGTACCGGTAATCAGAATCAAATGGCAACAGGTCAATCTCGGCATATTGTGATTGGTGTTTAGGACCATATGCCTTGTGGTAAAGCGTTAAGAAGGCACCGTCAGTAGGCTCACCATTAATGTGCCAAGCACCATCGTTTTCGCTTAACACGGTATCGTTGGCTTGATAACCAGCTTCGACAAAAAGTTTGAGCTGGTCAGTGAGCGGAGCCTTTTTACCATTAAGTTTGATCTCGCCATTTGGTGCGTATCCAGTTCCTGAAACCTGGTAGAGTTGATCGCCAACCCACAATTCAGTCGCTGTCATTTCATTTTTAGTCAGCGTCCCGGTTTTATCAGTTGCAATCACGTCAACCGAACCGAGAGTTTCTACGGCAGGCATCGATTTAATAATTGTCTTATACAATTTGGCCATTTTACTGATTCCAAAGGCTAGGATCACGGAAGTAATTGCCGGTAACCCTTCAGGAATCGCCCCCACAAGCATCGCAACAACCGCGAGGGCTAATGCAGGAAGAGAGTAAATCTTCAGCATAAAACCAACGATGAAGACGATGATTGAAGTTGTAATCGTGATGTATGAAACCACTGTTCCAACATGATCAATTTCCCGGGTAAGCGGAGTCTTCTTTGGCTTAATATGGGCAACCTCTTGGGAAATCTTTCCAATTTCAGTTTGTTCAGCAGTGGCAATCACAACCCCCAAACCGCTTCCGCTTGTTACAGAAGTGGAGGCATACGCCATGTTCACCCGTTCTGCTAACGGAATATCATCATCAGCCAATGCTTGGTCTGTTTTAATGACTGAGTTTGTTTCTCCAGTCAGTGCGGACTCTTCAATCCGTAAATTATCTGCAGAAACAATTCTTAAGTCAGCTGGAACATTGTCACCAGCTTCAAGAAAGACCACGTCCCCCACAACTAAGTCGGCAGCATCAATATCCTGACGCTTGCCATCACGGTAAACCGTTGCTTGGTTTGCCATCATTTCCTTAATCTTTGCAAGGGCATTGGCAGCACTAGTTTCCTGGAAGTACCCGATCAAGGAATTTAAGACAACCACAGCCCCAATAACAATGGCATCAGTATAATGCCCAATAATGATTGTTAATAACGTTGCAACTAACAGAATGTAGATCACAATGTTATTAAATTGACGAAGAAAGATTTTCCACTTAGGAGTCGGCTTTACTTCAAGGACGTTTTGACCATCGCTGGCTAGCTTTTGCTTTACCTCGGCACTAGTTAAACCCTGAGTGAAGTCCGTTAAGTTGAATTCTTTCTTTAATTCATCAGTAGTTAATTGATATTGTTCTTTCATTTTGCTCCTCAAATATTTACTATAAAGCAACAATCTCATGGGATCCCGTCCCCATGATTAACAGTCGGTTGTTCGCTTTGAGTTAAGTTGCTTTAATCAGTCCTTTTCTTATTTTTTCGTAAGAATATTATACCATTCTGGTTAAGGTGAGAAGGCGCTATTAAAGGATTTTTAGACAATAGTTCAATGAAAATTCATAAATAAATAAGCTGGGAATTAGACTCTATAAGTTTGGAGAGCACTAAGTATAAATAACCTAAGACTATTTCTGGCTCTGAACTAATCTTAGGTTATTTGATATCTATTTGCTTTTCACAAATCGTGGCGATGTTTCGGGAGCCCAGAGAAGGCAGATCAGACCACCGATGATTAAAACGATGGTGCAAACGAGCATTGCGAGATGCGCACCACCAATGTTAGTCAATACTGGCAAGAGAAAGGTTCCGCTAGCAGCACCAATCCGACTAATTGTGATACAAGTTCCAACTCCGGTAGCCCGAACTTTAATGTCAAAGAGTTCGGTTGGGTAAGGGTAGTCAAGGGTCAACCCTGAAGAAAGGATGATTGAGAATAGTGCAAAAATCCCAATTTGAAAGCCGAAAGACGACTGAGGGCCAATGATCATGCCGCTCAAACTAAGTGCAGATAGGAAGAAGGTTCCAATTAAGAATGCTCGGCGACTGATTCTTTTGAAAATCCATGCACCAATCAATACTCCCACCATCATGCAACCGTTGTAAATTATTCCTGATAAATTACTATCGCCCATATGCATACTCTTTAATAGAATCGGTAAAAAGATACTGATGCCAAAGAAAGCAAACGCCTGGCAAGCATAAAATAATCCACCGACAAGTGTTCGGCAACGGTACTTTTTACTAAATAAGATCGTCCAGGAAATGTTGTCAACGGGTTTAGCTTTAAGGAGACGGAGAGGAAGACCCCAGCGTTTACCAATATGCTTTTGGATTAACTTCTGGGCCTTTTTATTTTCACCCTGACTAGCAAGCCAGCTAGGAGAAGCAGGGAGCTTGGATACTGAACGAAAGATTCCGGCAATTAATCCAGGAACAGCAGAAGAAGCAAGGATCACTTGCCAATTATGACTGCCAAAACCGCTAATCATAATCCCGGCAATGTAGGAAAGAATAAAGCCGACTGTCCAGTAGATAATTAATTGGCTTTGTTGTTTACCACTTTCTTTTGCTGGCAGCCATTCAACGAGCAGTGAGTTTCCTACAGTGTAGTCAATGGCAATCATTAAGCCAATAAGGAGACGAAGAATAAACAATAAGAACAGGTTAGTAGTTACTAACTGAAGAAGCGAAAAGACCGCAAAAAGATACATGTCAACCAATAGCATTCGACGTCGACCAAACTGATCGGCAATTCGTCCCATTAGTGCGCTTCCCATGAGTCCCAGTAAACTACCAGCACCGATTAAGCCGACCCAAAAATCATTGATGGTAATATAATGCTGTGCTTGAGTAAGCCCGGTACCACTAATACCTAGGGCATACCCACAGGCAATTTGACCAAGAATAATCGCAAATAAAACGCGAAAGTGAACGGCTTTTAACGGTGCTTTCTTGTAATTCTTTTTTGTATATTCCATAAATATTAGACAGTCATTTAAGAGTGTCTATTAATTGATTCCTCCTTGAAATTAACAATAAATTTTAAAACAGATTGTTAAAAACACTAACAAACTTGAAACTGGGCTGTCAAATATTTATCAGGGAATAAGAAAGCGGATTAGCTTCTGAAATGGAGCCAATCCGCAGAGCTTTAAATTTAATTTTGTTTGTCGTTTAGTTTACTGTGCCAGTAACCATAAGTGAAGTAGATAATGATTCCCAGTGTAAACCAAATTCCGGCACCAATATAAGTTTCGAGCTGTAACTGGGTCATCATTGCCAGACAAAGCAGTCCGGAAAGAATCGGAATAAATGGGTAAAGGGGAACCTTAAAGCCACCACGATTACCAATATCCTTTCGGCGACGGAGAGGAATAATTCCAAATGAAACCAGTGTAAAGGCAAATAAGGTCCCAATGTTAACTAAACTAGTTAATTGATCAAGTGAAACTAAACCGCCCATGGTAGCGATGATCACGGCCACAATCCAGAGGGCCACTTGTGGAGAGTGACTCTTCTTATCTAGCTTTCCCAGAAATGCTGGGAGTAATCCGTCACGGCCGATCGCGTAAATTAGTCGAGAACTTGAGTAGATCATGGCAACCATCATGGTAAACATTCCAATTAGTGCCCCGATTGAAAGCAGTTCTGCCAGCCAGTTTTGGTGAACTAGCTGAAGAGCGTATGATACCGGGTTAGCGACATCCAGTCGTGTATACTTCACCATCCCTGTAAGAACAATAGCAACCCCCATGTAGAGCAGGGTAACAATTCCTAAAGTCCCGATAATTCCAAGCGGCATGTTGCGCTTTGGATTCTTCACCTCAGCAGCTGAACTAGAAACACAGTCAAAACCTAAGTAAGCAAAGAAACCAATCGTTGCCCCATGAATAACCCCGCTCATGTGGTAAGGCAAGAATGGGTGGTAATTCTTTGGCTTGATGAAGAACAATCCAGCAACAATAAAAATTAGAATAATGGCAACTTTAATCACCACCGCAATGTTGTTAACCCGAACGGAAGATTGCAGACCACGAGATAACATTACGGTGATTAAGAGGACGATGACAACCGCAACGATATTGATATATGTACCGTGTGCGGGATCAAATGGACCAGATAAGGCATGGGGAATCTTTAACCCGAAACTTTCAATAAATGAATTAAAGTAGGCCGCCCACCCCGTTGAGACTGATGCCACGGCAAGCATATATTCCAGAACCAGCGCCCAGCCAAGGAGCCAACCAAAGAATTCGCCGAACACCACGTTACCATAAGAATAAGCACTACCAGCAACGGGTAATGCTGAAGCAAACTCAGCATAACACATTGCAGCAAATGCACAGACAATTGCGGAAAGCAAGAAGGAAAGGGAGACTCCCGGTCCAGCTTGCTTAGCTGCAATAGTACCGGGAAGAATGAAGATCCCGGTACCAATGACGGTTCCGATCCCGATAGCCATCAGATCACGAGCATTCATCGTCTTAACAAAAAGCTTATCAGCTCCAAGGTAACGATCGAGGCTTTCTTTTCGGAAAATGTTTAAGCCCATCTTTAACCCACCTTTGCTATAATAAATTTAGCGATAAGGGACAATTCCTGTCGCGGATACTAAATATAATACATTTGATTAACATTAAAAGTCAATTAGAAACATTAGATTATTTTTAAAGGGAGTCAAGTAACTATGGCAATTGAAATCACTAGTGGTGCTGTTGTTTACCGAAAGAATAATGGTGAAATTGAATATTTACTGTTAGAAAGTCAGAATAAGGGCCATTTTTGGGGATTCCCTAAGGGGCATGTCGAAGGAAACGAAACCTTAGAAGAGACTGCTAAGCGAGAAATTAAAGAAGAAACGCAATTAGTGCTGCCAATCGACACTAGTTTTCATGTATATACCGAATATGACTTGCCAAATGGTAATCGGAAGCAGATGACGCTGTATACTGCAGACTTAACGCAGAGCGAAGATATTCATTTACAAGCAGAAGAAATTAAAAACTGCGGTTGGTTTAACTATGCTGACGCTCGGGAACGGTTGACTTACGACAATCTCAAGCAACTTCTCGATCAAGTTAACGATCATTTAACCAAGTAATATGAATTTCGGGAAAGTATTTGTAATTGCCGGTGCAGCTGGTTCGGGAAAAACAACGGTTGCTAAGTATCTTCATGACCGTTACAAAATGGAACGGGTTATTACCCATACAACGCGAGCATCTCGCCCAAATGAACGGGATGGGGTTGATTACCATTTTGAGACGCCAGCTTCAATGAACAAACTTCATTTATTAGAATCCGTTGAATATGATCACCACCTTTACGGCTCTTCATTGGAAAGCTTGGTTGCGGGATGGCAGACGGGGCATGATAACGTGATTGTGCTGGATACTAAGGGCGCGTTCACCTATTACCAGAAGCTTGGTGATCGCGCGGTAATTATCTTTTTGACGGTGAGTCATATTGCATCGTTAGCTCATCGAATGGTTAAACGGGGAGATGAATTACGGGCAGTTCATTCAAGACTGAAGAGCCCTGAGTATCATCGGGACCTTCATTTGCCAGATGAGCTTAAAGGGATTGCAAACGTTGTTGTTAATGATTCCTGGTCGCAAACAACTAATCAGATTGACCAAATAGTAAGACGAATCAGTTCAGAAAAAGACTGATTTGTGGTAGAATATTTTTCTCATTGGGGAGGTGGCATTAGATGAGTACCCTTGTAGAGCAAGCTCGTAAGGTATTAAAGGATAATGGTTCACGATGGACTAAGCAGCGTCAGCAAATGATTGAGATTTTAGCTGAGCATCCTGATCACTACATTGATTTTACGGATGTTGATCAGCGCTTGCGAAAGGATAATCCGGGACTTAGCCATGGAACTGTATACCGGAACCTAAAGGATTTTGAAAGCTTGGGGATTGTTGAAACGAGACAAGCTGGTGAACGGATGCAGGTTAAGGTTTGTTGTGATTCCAACCATCACCATCATTTTATTTGTGATGTTTGTGGCAGGGTGCAAGAGATCAAAATGCCACCGATTGACTATGCTTTTTTTGCCAAGCAGCTGCCGGGGGCCAAAATTAATGGGCATACGTTTGAACTGCATGGCATTTGTGCTAATTGTCGGGCAAACAAGAAAAAGGCAAAATAATTTCAATTTTCCTTAACATTTATGGAGGAAAAAAGCGAGTATGATAGGTTGTAGAAAAGGAGCATTTATTTATGGCAAATAAAATCCCACCTTTCGTAACTCCCTTTGCGTTGTTTTCAATCGTATTAGCACTGGGAGCTACTAACGTTGTGGTTAATCACGCAACGCATACATCTGAAGGTGCACGAGTAAGTTCTACCTCATCGGTTAGTCGACGAATGGACTCTGATGACAGTAGTTCAGTTAGCCGGTCATCTTCACAACAGGATGAAAGCGAACAGCAATCTTCCAGTACTCGTAGTAATAACAATTCAACTACTCAGGAAAATCAAAATAATACTGGGAACGATACTGAACGCTCATCCTCGACTACTACCCAGAATAAGCAAAATAACGGTGGTAATACTTCAACTGGCAATGAAAACCAGACAGGTCAATCAAATAGTGGTCAAAATACTAATAATCAGACCACGACTGATAATCAATAAGCGGGGTGAACCTAACTAATGTTTAGTTTTCTCGATATGATTAACTCATCGCTAAGTTACTTTAATTTGGACGTTAAATTAAAGAACCGGATTTATATTATTCTGGCAACTCTGGGTGATATTTATTTGGTATACGTGACTTTTCGCTTATTCATTAACCAAGCCTGGTTGCGAGGCTTTTTGTATTGCTTAGCGATGATTGCAATCACATACTTTATTTACGTTAACTTTGTTTTTTACTTTTTAGGAAAGACATCACAATTTGATTTTTTGTCTCCACGGATTGCCAAAATTACGGGGCAAAGATTTGCGGATAATAATCAGTCACAAATGAGACGGGGAGCAAACCGGTATTCAACCGGGCTTGCTAACCAGTCAAACGGCCTTTTTGATGGTGCAGATACTATTCCCGCAACCGTTGAGATTGACCAAGCGGAACAGGAGAACCTCCAAAAAGTGGTTGACCGGCTCTTAACAGAAAAGATCTTTGTCAATGATTTTAACGGGATGAATGAACGGGAGATTATCCGTCAATACCAAGAGACCCATAAACCAGTTCAAGCATTGAATGCGGAGTCAATTCCACCATTTTTTGAACTGGTCCATGATCCGCTTCGTCACCGCCTCGAAATTTATATGGGGATGAACCAAATGGAGCGACGGCCAGTTGGGCATATTTCGAAGATTGGGTTGACCGATGTTCGGGAAGCCCACCAGAAGTACCGAATTTATTTGGCCAACTTGGTCGTGGTTGACGGGCCAAACAAAATTCCCGGCCGAAGCGGCACCACAATCATGACAACTGCCGACTATGGGCTGAAAGCTCAGGTTGCTTATCGTCAACGAACTTCAAATCAAAGAACTACAATTGAATAAAATGTTGGATAGTAAAACTATTGTCCCAATCTTAATGAGACAATAGTTTCTTTTTGTCTTATTTTAGAGCAGACGTGCCGGATTAACTCTGTTGTCTATTTTTGACACGGTTTACAATATTCATTGCAAAATTGACGAAAAGGAGGGGAAAGTTGTGCGAGTCACGAGAACCGTGCGTGATTTTCAAAATGCATTGTTGACGTTGCTTGAAGAGCATTCCTTTGAGCACTTAACCGTTGATCAGATTTGTCAAGAAGCGTTATTACACCGAAGCAGTTTTTACCGCTATTTCCGTGATAAATATGACCTCCTTGAACAAACTTTAGGAACACAAATAAACCGCTTGGTTGATAGTAGTGATTCCGAAGATGATCTAATTAAGCAATTAATTTATTACGTCAATGATCATAAGAGCGTTTTTCGGCACTTAGCATCTGAAAGTGCTCACAGTTCGCTATATGCTGAAATGATGCATATCTTAAGCCAGATCATGTTGGAACGACGATGTGAAAAGAGCAATGATTCTATTATTCAATTATTACAGCAAACCGACGATCCGGAGATGCTGGCTTATGTTTTGAGTGGCGCACTGATCGGCACTTTTTATTGGTGGCAGGAGAAAAACTATGATGTTTCGATTGAACACGTGATTGAATTTGCCAAACGAACGATGCAGTCGTTATCAATCGGCCGTCAATTGGAACAAAAACGATGAAACTATTAATAAAAATATTTAGGGGATAAGAGGAGAATAGAAATGTGGAATGCGATTAAAGCAGAATTTAAGAATATCCTGCACAATCGACTATTATTGATTTCCACTACTGTTATTTGTATCATCCCATTCCTTTACAGTATCTTTTTCCTGAAGTCTGTTTGGGATCCATATGGGAGTACAGAAAACTTACCAGTAGCGGTTGTCAATAAGGATGTTCCAGTTGAATATCGTGGACAAACGATGGATATTGGACACCGGATGGTTAAAGAATTAAAGAAGAATAAGCAATTAAAGTGGGAAATCGTTTCACCAGAAAAGGCACATTACGGTTTAACCCACCGGAAATATTACACAGTAGTGACGATCCCAAAGGACTTTTCGAAAAACGCCACAACTGTATTGGATAAGCATCCTAAGCAAATGCAGTTGAAGTACGAGACTAATGGTTCTCTTAACTACATTGGTCAAGTAATTAGTCAACTCGGGATGACTAAGCTAAACGAAAGTATTCGGGCACAAGTTACCCGGGCATACGCTACGGCAATGTTCAAGGCTTTGCATACTGTTGGTAAGGGAATGAGTACTGCTTCTAACGGGGCAAAGCAATTGAGTACTGGAATGGTTACTCTTCAAAGCGGGGTTAACCAATACGTCGCCGGGGTTTCCCAAGTAAACAACGGTGTTCAAACATTACGGGTAAGCGTTGCCCCATTAGCTGCCGGTGCTCAACAATTAGCATCTGGTAGTCAAACGCTTGCTAACGGTATCCGCCAATACACTGGTGGTGTTGGTCAGCTTGCTGCTGGATTGAGCAAGTTGAACGCTAATTCTGGTGCGTTGAACTCTGGTGCGAGCCAGTTGCAAAGTGGTTTGAGTCAGTTGAGCACTGGAACTAAAACATTATCAAACGGTGCTAACGAGTTAAATGGTAAAGTTAACAGCATGATTCCAGAACTGCAAAATCAAATGAATAGCATGTCTGGAGATATAAGTAATAAGGGAGCAGCTCTTAATAACGCTTTACGCCCATTAGCTTCAACGCAGTCTCAGATGACTGAATTATCTGCTAAATTAGGTCAAATTAGTGATGGAATTGGTCAGATTCAATCAGCTGTATCTTCAAATAGTTCTTCAACAAAATTGAACAGTGCTGTTGGAGTATTGAATTCAATTGATAAGAGTAAGCTGAGTGAGGCAGATCAACAGAAACTTGCTGGAGTTACGCAACAACTACAATCAGCTAGTTCAAATTCAGATCAAGCTACTTTAGTAAGTCAGCTTACTAAACTTAAAGCTGGCGTTAATAATTTAAGGACGGCAGTTGATCAATCTGCTACACAGGCAGGAAATAGTACTAAGCAAGTACAAGAGGCTGCATTAGCTCTTCAAAACAGTTTAACGAATATGCAAAGTCAAACCAGTACCGCAATTGGTGGTATGAGCAGTCAGCTTACATTAGCAACTTCAGAATTAGCTAAAGGAGCAGATAAAGTAAATAGTGGTGCAAATACCGCTGCTGCAGGTGCCGGAACGTTAACTTCTGGGATTGGCCAATACACCGCTGGGGTTGCTCAAGCTGGTGCTGGGGTTGGTCAATTAACTGCTAACTCTGGTCAATTGAATTCTGGTGCTGGTCAACTTGCTGGTGCTCTTGGTCAATTGAATGGTCAGGTTCCTGCATTAACTGCTGGTGTTAACCAATTAGCTGCTGGTACTCAGCAATTAGTTGATAATTCACCTGCACTTGTTCAAGGAATTATCAAGTTGAATGTTGGTGCTTCTAAGCTTTCAACTGCTCTTGGCAAGGGTGCGAAGACAATTAACGGTATTAAGACTTCTAACCGGACTGCTAAGATGATTGCTGAACCTTCAGTTGAAAAGCACTCTAACTACAGTTACGTACCAAACTACGGTCATGCATTGGCACCTTATGTTTTGTCAGTTGCCCTCTATGTTGGTATGTTGGTCTTCAACTTTGTTTACCCAATTCGGCGGGTTGCGGATCCAGATGCTTCTGCAACTGCTTGGTGGTTCAGTAAGGTTGTCGTTGGTGCGGTAGCCGCAATTGCCATGGCCGTTGTTGAATGTGGAATCATGATGATGTGTGGACTAACAATTGACCACGTTCCGTCATTCTTTACCACAACAATCCTCTTTGGACTCGCTTCAATGGCCGTCGTAATGTTCTTGTCGATGACCTTTGATAACCCAGGACGGTTTGTTGCCATGGTTCTTCTGATGTTACAACTTGGTGGTTCCGGTGGGACATTCCCAATGGAAGTTACCATGAAGTTCTACAACGTTATTCACTGGTACTTACCAATGACCTACTCAATTCTTGGTCTTCGTGATTCAATCAGTGGTGGTCTTGGTACTCACTACACATTGTTCTGTAACCTTGTCCTTCTCGGAATCGCAGTTGTCTTTAACTTGTTACTCTTATTAACGATGAAGGGAATTGCATCACACGAATTCCGTGCACCAACTGTCGAAAGCTTAAAAGCTAACGAACACGGTCCAATGGGTAAGGGCGATGGCTTTACATCAAACGGTCAAGATAATAAATAGAATTTAATTATGATTAATAAGAGCTGGAAAAGCATTAACTTTTCCGGCTCTTTTAATAATTTATTATTTAATCGCTTACAACATTAAAGTTCGTGTTTTACTTATTGTTTAATTAAAAATCCTGTGTTATTTTTTAAACACCGAACTAATAGAACTTATTTAAAAATAATGTTCGGGAATAATAGCAAAGGAAGTATCAAGAATGGCAAAGACGAGGAAGCGGTATGGAGTTGCAATTGCGGGGGTAATCCTCCACTTAATGATTGGTGGGGTATATGCTTGGAGTGTGTTTACCAAGCCAATTTCTGCCTATACTGGTTGGAAGGAAACATCAGTATCATTTGCATTTAGTTTGGCAATCTTCTTTTTAGGAATGTCAGCTGCATTTATGGGACGGTTGGTTGAAAAGTTTGGTCCAACCGTTACTGGAACAATCTCAAGTATTTGTTACGGAAGCGGAATCGCATTAACCGGATTAGCTATCCAATCACACCACTTATGGTTGCTTTACTTAGCGTATGGTGTCATTGGCGGATTAGGGTTAGGTTCTGGCTACGTTACACCAGTATCAACGATTGTTCGTTGGTTCCCTGACAAGCGGGGGTTAGCTACCGGGTTAGCGATTATGGGATTCGGTTTTGCGGCAATGCTTACTGGTCCAGTTGCTCAACACCTGATGGCACTTGTTGGGATTGCTAATACCTTTTACGTTTTAGGAGCATTTTACTTTGTTGTAATGATTGTGGCTGCTCAATTTATTAAAAAGCCACGTCCTCATGAATTACCACAAGCAATCGCTGAGAACGCTCAACGGGTAAGTTTAACCAACCAAGAATTAACTGCCAACCAAGCATTAAAGACCCGGACTTTTGCATTCTTGTGGTTCATGTTCTTTATCAACATCACAACTGGAATTGGACTTGTTTCAGCTGCATCACCAATGGCTCAGAACATGACGACAATGACTGCCAGTGCTGCTGCGGTAATGGTCGGGATCATTGGTTTATTCAACGGTTTCGGTCGACTTGCCTGGGCAACATTATCTGACTTTATCGGTCGGCCACTCACATATAGTTTGATCTTTGTGTTAGATATTTTAATGCTCTTCGTTCTCCTCTTCTTCAAGACACCATTTATCTTTGCATTAGCGCTCTGCTTGTTAATGTCATGCTACGGTGCCGGATTCTCAGTAATTCCAGCATACCTTGGCGATGTCTTTGGAACAAAGGAATTAGGAGCAATTCATGGCTACATCTTGACTGCCTGGGCTGCAGCGGGGATGGTTGGACCAATCCTTCTTTCCTACACTCACCAAGTACTCCACAATTACTATGTAACTTTGATTGTCTTTGTTATTATTGATGCTTTAGCAATGATTGTTTCCGTTTGGATTCAGCGTGATTTTGTCACTCGTCGGGAAACTAAGGCTGCTTAACTTAAAAAATAACTTTCTAATTTAAAAGCTGAAGGCTAGTTAAACTGGTCTCCAGCTTTTTGTTATTTTTGGATATTTTTAACATAAAAATATCTCCTAAATTTCAAGAATAAGTTAGCCACTGGACTCAAATAAATAATACTGACCAA
>LHCFI01400__coassemble_1977_pt1 | contig 15908 bp, 14 predicted proteins | sample LHCFI01400__metabat2_low_PE_062 | metagenome-assembled genome bin LHCFI01400 | reverse complement strand
TCAACACGCCGAAAGTAGTTGGGGGATCGCTCCCTGCGAGGATAGGACGTTGCCATACGATCAAAACGTGAACCGGTTAAACGATTCGCGTCTTTTCTTTAATAACAGTTTCTGGTATAATTAATTAGGAATTGTTATTATGCTGACTTAGCTCAGTTGGCAGAGCACGTCACTAGTAATGATGAGGTCGGAGGTTCGAATCCTCTAGTCAGCACTAGATAGTGTAGGATAGCCTATTATAACGCTGTTTATGGACGTTATAATAGGCTATTTTATATACAAATATGTTATCAGTTTCTCACTTTTTTCTCACATGAACACTAAATGGTTATTATAATTTTTGATGAGGTGGTACTAATGCAGTCATATCGACTATTTTAGCCATTAATTTGTGTGAAAAAGTGTGAAATCGCTAGAGTAAAGATACGTAGTTAAAGTGTGCCACTAAAATAATATAAATAATTCTAGCAGTTAAGTATATTATTCTTGAAATTTAGACCTCAAAAGATTTAATGCAATTAGTATAAAAAATTGTAGGAAAACCGACAATTTCAAATCGGTGTTTTCCTACATTTTAGAACCGGTGTTAACACCCGGCCACTTAAATGTCTTAACTGGCGCACACCAATCGAGATCTTCCTGCTTAATTTACGTCATTAAATTCGTTCAAGTTATTTCTTGCAATCTGCCATAAATAAAAACCTCTTTTGCCTTAAAATGTAGGTGTTCAAGCCAAAATTAATAAGGGAAAAGAGGTTATTTAAATATGGCTAATAAGTTAAATAGTTTAGCCCATACAAAGTGGCTATATAAGTACCACATCGTATTCATTCCAAAGTATAGACGGAAAATAATTTATAATCAATATCGATGAGATTTACAAGATTACATTAGGCTGTTATGTCAATATAAAGGTGTAAAGATCATTGAAGGGCATATGATGCCGGATCACGTACATCTGTTGTTAAGCATTCCACCGAAGTTGAGCGTATCGCAATTTATGGGATATTTGAAAGGGAAAAGCTCATTGATGATGTTTGATCACCACGCTAACTTAAAATATAAGTTCGGCAATCGACATTTTTGGGCAGAAGGCTATTACGTTAGTACAGTAGGCTTGAATGAGTCCACAATTCGGAAGTACATTCGAGATCAAGAAAAACATGACCAGGTAGTAGATAAACTAACAACGGTTGAGTATTCCGACCCTTTTAAGGGTAGGTGAAGTAATAACAACACTGCTTAAAGCAGTAGCGAAGTAGTCAGAGCATTTTGGCTTGGACGAAGGAAAAGCCAGCGCCTTGAGACGCTGGCTTATTTTTGCGGCTTATAGCCGCTGTGCAAACCACCCGTTTTACGGGTGGTTATGATTGTTTGAACATGATGCATCTGAATTGCTTTTTTCATAACATTTACCCCCTAGATACGATCAATAAAATCCTTAAAAATTTGTAATTGTCGAGAATCGTGCTGCCACATATTTTCCGGATGCCATTGAACTGCTTGAACACTAGCATCTTTATTTTCAATAGCTTCAATTACCCCATCTGAAGCCGTGGCAACAATTTGTAATCCTTCAGGAACATCCTTAATGGCTTGATGATGTCTAGAGTTAACAAAAACATTGTCACCAATTGTTTTAAATAGTTTGGAATCATGGTTAACCGAAACAAAATGAGTTGGTTGATCTCCAGGAGCAGATTGATAATGTTTTAAAATTTTTCCAGGATATTGACTTGCAAGATCTTGATAAACATTTCCTCCTAGAGCAACATTTATAATTTGCGCTCCTCGACAAATTCCTAAAATAGGCACATGTTTAGCAACAGCCGTTCGTACAAGTGCTATTTCAAAAAGATCTCGATTACGATTAGTAATCCCAAGTTCTGGAATAGGTTCTTCACCCATAAAAGTGGGATCAACATCAGGCCCACCAGTAAAAATAACTCCGTCTAATCTTTCCAAGAGCCCATTTATTTCCTCCTTAGGAAGATAAGGCAAGCTAATTGGAATTCCGCCAGAATTTAATACTCCATTGATTGCTGGTCTTGGTACAAAATCCATTAGTTTTTGATTAATGACAGATGTAGCGCCCAAAAATACATCTGCTGTTACTCCGATTACTTTGCTCATGAACCATTACCCCATTTTAAATTTTGATTATAAAATTAACACTATATATTAAATCTGTCAAATGTTTCATTAATAATATTAGAAATTTACTAATTTTAATTCAATAATTAAGGCGTTACATTATGTACAACGATATAATCTCTTTATTTATAAGGATAATTCATTTTAATAATTATTTAATTTATCAAAAAAGACGCTCATTATTTATTATTTATGGCAGATTGCAAGAAATAACTTGAACAAATTTAATGACGCAGATTAAGCAAAAAGATTTCAGTTGGTGTCCGCCAGTTTAAGCATTTGAGTGGCCGTGAGTTCATATACCAGTTAATCTGAATCAATTCATCTTCCGCAATCTCATCAATTGGTTGACCTTTAGGAATGAATCGTCGGAGAACTCGGTTACGATTCTCATTACTGCCACGTTCATGTGGAGAATAAGCATGCGCAAAGTACAGCGGTACGCCGGTCTGCTCTTCAATCAAGTTGTAGTTGGCGAATTATTTACCGTGATCAACTGTGAGCGTCTTGAGATTATCTCCTAATTGGTTAGCTAATTCGAGGATTGCCATAGCCATTGAAGTACTATCTCGTCCATTGAGCCGTTTAACGATGTTTAGACGACTCTTACGTTCGACAAACGTAGCGACTGCTTGACCTTTACGTTTTCCAGATAAAACTGTATCAGCTTCAAAGTGACCTGAAGTACTACGATCAGAAACTTCAGTTGGACGATCTTCGATAGAGCGGCCATGACTAAAAGTACCGCGATTTTCTTTAGCTCTTTGCCGACGAATACCGTGATCAGGTAAATCAGTCACGTTAATTTCCCAAAGGCCTTGATCAATCCAATTATAGATGGTCTTGTAGGCAATTCTAACGACATGAGCCACTTGTTCAATTGACCATTTCTGAACCTTAATCTTTTCTTCAATTAATTGTTTGAGATTAGCAGTTAATGAACATTTGCGTCCACGACAACTGATTTTAGTCTCATGATCAGATTGAGCACTCGTCGCATGATATTCACCAGCTAAACGGTGAACCTCATTAAAGATTGTGGTTTGACTGAAGCCAAGGTAATCAGCGATGTACTTAAGAGATCGATTTTCATGACGAAGTGTTTCGATGACAACACGGTCCTCAAATGATAAAATAGTAGTGCCCATAAAGGTCCTTCTTTCTAATGGAATGTTGTGGTGACACCATTAAAGACCTTTATGGGTTTTTCTGTCCACTGATTTGTTCAACTTAAATTTTACAATCTACCAAAAGAAAAAGTTCAGTAAAAAAAGTATGATATGTCCTTAAAAGACATTAATAGAAAATTAGAGGCGGTAAAGAGAGACAAGATATGATGGTATTAGATCCTTACATATACGCGTTGCTGTCTTTAATTGGAAGTACTAGTTGCTTAATTGTTATGTCGCCTTCCTTTTATTACCAGTTTATGAATATATTCTTTATTATTAGCATTAATATCAGTGCTTAATTTGGTTAGGATAGTAGTTTCCTCTTTTTGGACGGTCGATTAAATGTGCTTTAGAAAGCGAGGTAAGCGCAAAACCAAGTCGTGTCATGAAAGGTTGATAATTTCTTCCAGTTTTTTGTGACCTAACAAATTTCAGTGAATCGTTAGGAATGCTATCAATATTCTTTACTAAATATTCAGCTTAGACTTATTATAATCATCAATAAATCGCTTTTACAAAAAGCATTAAAAATAATGTTAAAAAAGTGTTGACAAACGAGAATATTATCATTAATATTTAATACAGCAATTAATTGAACAAAGAAAATGCTTTGAGAGGAACAGTAAGAATTTACGAAGTGCGTAGAGAGCTCTCATGAATGGTGAAAGAGAGACACGGGGTAATTTCTGAAAATCATCCTTGAGCATTGTAACTTGAACTAATAGTAAAGTTACCAGGAATGCACCCTTTATCGTGCCAGCGTATGAATACGTACGTCAGAGGTTTAGTCAGTGATGACTAAATGAAATTAGGTGGTAACACGATAAATGGATCGTCCTAAGCAGCATAAGTTGTAGCGCTGCTTAGGACTTTTTTTGTTCAATTAAAGCAAGTTTTCTAAGTGAGGGGAAGAACATGGAATCCGACATTTATTAGTAAGATTAAAATTAGATTAAAGAGAGCTTATATTATAAGCCTTACGGGAGGAATTTATTATGAGAATGAACAAGAAGGTATTAACTTTAGCCGGTGTAGCTTTAACAGCAATGTCCTTAGCAGCCTGTGGTAATAACGATAAAAATAAAGCAAGTGGTGACTTAAACGTTACTTTAAAAGCAAATCCAGTTACGCTAGATCCTGCTAAAACAATTGAAGGACCAAGTTCATCGATGCAAACACAGTCATTTGAAGGGCTTTTAAAGTATGACAAAAACAATAAGGTGGTTCTTGGTGAAGCTGCTAGTCAACCAAAAGTTACGAATGATGGTAAGACATGGACCTTCACTTTAAAGAAGGGGCTGAAATGGAGTAACGGTGATCCTGTTACTGCTCAAGATTATGTAGCCTCGATGCGACACTGGGCAGATCCAAAAACTAAGTCACAAGCTGCTGATCACATTGCTGATCTAGAAAACTACGAACAAGTTTCTAAAGGTCAAGCCCCAACATCAGCACTTGGCGTTAAAGCGCTCGGAAAAGATAAGGTGCAATTTACATTTAGTAAAAAGTTACCAACGGTTAATGTTCGGAACAACTTTGCTTCTAACTTAAAGCCAGTTAACCACAAAGTCCTGGCAAAAGAAGGAAGCGAGTATGGTTCAACTTCCGATAAGGCCGTTTATAACGGACCATACAAGGTTGCAAACTGGACCGGTGGTAGTGATGATAACTGGAGCTACGTAAAGAACAATCAATACTATGGTAAAAAGAATGTTCATATGAACAAGGTTAATGTTCAGGTCACCAAAGATAACAACACCGCTCAAAACTTGTTTAAGTCTGGTAAAGTTCAAGAAACATCAGTTACTGCTGATTATGTTAAGGGTAATAAAAATAACAAAGAACTACACACTAGTTTAATGGCAACCCAATATTACCTCTACTTCAATGGTAAGAATGACTTAACAAAGAATGAAAACTTCCGTCAGGCCGTTAACTACGCCTTTGATAACAATCAATTAGCGAAGAAGGTTCTCCAAGATGGCTCTGTTGGTGCTACTGGTTGGGTACCAAAAGGTGATATGAAGAATCCAAAGAATGGTCAAGACTTTGCTGAAGAAGCTGGCCATCTGCAAAAGCAAAATAAGAAGAAGGCTCAAGATTACTGGAAAGCCACCCAAAAGGATCTTGGTAAGAAGAACATGACATTAAATCTATTGGCAGATAACACCGATGATCAAAAGCAAGTGGCTGAATATCTTCAATCCACATTACAAAAGCAATTTAAGGGACTCAAGGTTGAAGTTACAACATTACCACACGCACAACACGTTAGTCGTGATTTTGCTGGTAAGTTTGAACTGAACCTAACAGATTGGAATTCTGATGTTCCTGATGCTTCTGATTTCCTTTCTCTTTTGAAGACCGGCAACAAGGTTAACTTTACTAACAACACTGATCAGAAACTTGATGACTTACTGAACCAAGCCAACGATGGTACAAAGTCTGCTAGTGAACGTTACAAGCTTCTTCAAGAAGCAAATAAGCAAGTTCACACTAATGCTGATGGGGTTCCTCTGTACACCGCTGCTCAAGCACACTTAGTTTCTAAACATGTTACTGGTTTGAACTACGGTCCATTTAATACCGTTGCTCAATACCAATACGCTCAATGGAAGAAGTAAAGCTAATATCCGAAGCTTAAATAAAGAAGGCCTGCTTGCTCCTCTGTTAGGCCTTCTTTATTTATAAGAACAGGAGGATTTTATGAGAAAGTATATTATTAAACGGTTACTAATGATGGTGCTAACTCTATTCATTGTTGCCACCTTAACATTCTTTTTAATGAAGATGATTCCGGGATCGCCTCTTGGGAACACAATGAAGCTTTCAAAGGCTCAACAGTTAGCCGTTGAAAAACAATATGGATTAAATAAGCCCGTTTGGCAACAATACCTTTCTTACATGACAGGGGTTCTCCACGGTAATTTTGGAATGTCCTACCAATATAATAGTACGACGGTCGCTTCCTTAATTGGTCACCGGGTAGGACCATCCATCCTCATTAGTTTTCAAGCCTTGGTATTAGGGGTTATTGTTGGGATCCTTTTGGGATGTGTTGGTGCCTTAAAAAAGGGGACATGGGCTGATGCTACCAGTAGTACACTAGCGGTTATCGGTATTTCATTCCCCAGCTTTATTCTGGCAATCTTACTTCAGTACTATCTTGGTTTTAAATTAGGATGGTTCCCAGTAGCCAGTTGGGACGGTTTCCCATCAACCATCTTACCAACAATCGCATTGTCGGCTGTACCAATGGCCCAAGTTTCACGATTTGTCCGGACAGAAATGGTGGAAGTCTTAAATTCTGACTATATCTTGTTGGCAAAAGCAAAAGGATTATCGGTCCCACAGGTTGTTTTCCACCATGCATTAAAGAATAGTATTATTCCTGCTTTAACATTAATTGGCCCATTAGCAGTTACCCTTATTACTGGTTCAATGGTTGTTGAAAATATCTTCTCGGTTCCAGGAATCGGTGAGTTATTTATTAACTCAGTTTTGGCTAATGATTATCCAGTAATCATGGGCTTAACAATGTTTTACTGCCTATTACTATGTGGCATTTTGTTGCTGACCGATGTTGTGTATGGATTAGTTGATCCACGAATTCTTTCAAAGGAAAAGGGGGAACATTAAGATGGAGACACCTAAAAAATCTACTTCAAAAAATGAAGAATTTCAGTTTGTCAATCTCGATGAAGTGACTGCCGCTCAAAGTGGAGTTGCCCAAAAGTCCTTATCCTTTCATGAGAAAGCTTGGCATCAGTTAAAGCATAATCATGCTGCAATGGTTTCCTTAATTTTTCTGCTCTTTATTGCGGTTGTATCAGTGGCTTCCCTATTTTGGATGCCCCATGATCCTAACGCACAAAATGTTAGCTTATCAAACTTGAAGCCGTTCACTAATGGTAGTTATCCACTAGGGACCGATGGACTAGGGCGCGATATGTTTTCACGACTCCTTTATGGCACGCGAATTTCATTAATGATTGCATTATTTGCCACCCTGGTTGATATTTTAATTGGTGTTCCATACGGTCTCGTTTCCGGATGGTGTGGTGGTCGTGTTGACAATATTTTACAACGGATCATTGAAATCATTAGTTCAATTCCAGAATTAGTATTAATCATGCTTTTACTGATCATCTTAAAGCCAGGAATGGTTTCCATCATTCTAGCAATTGCACTTAGTTCATGGGTTTTGATGGCACGATTAGTGCGTGCCTCAGCGATGCAAATCAAGAGTACTGATTTTGTTCTCGCTGCTCAAGCAATGGGGGAAAGTCCCATGCAAATCGCATTTCGTCACATTTTACCGAATACCGTGGGTGTGATTATTACACGGACAATGTTTACAATTCCGGCAGCAATTTTCCTGGAAGCGTTACTTTCCTTTATCGGAATCGGTGTTAAAGCGCCCAATGCTTCATTAGGGACATTGTTAAATACTGGTGAAAAAGGGTTCCAATTCTATCAATACCAATTATGGGAGCCGGTCCTCGTCCTATCTTTAATGATGATTGCCTTCAACTTACTTGGTGATGGATTACGGGACGCATTTGATCCTAATACGAGAGGGGAGAAATAAATGGCAGAAGACGTACTGACAATTAAACATCTTTCGGTTGATTTTAAGACCCTTGAAGGGACCGTCCACGCAATTCGCAATGTAACATTGAAACTACACCCCGGTGAAGTTCTCGCATTAGTTGGTGAATCTGGTTCCGGTAAATCCGTAACCACCAAAACTGTCATGCAACTCTTACCTAAGAATGCAGAAGTGGTCAGCGGTAGTGTTGAATATGAGGGTCGTGACTTATTAAAACTGCCTGAAAAGGAATTACAAAAACTGCGGGGAAATGATCTTGCACAAATTTTCCAAGATCCGATGACTGCTCTTAATCCAACTATGCAGGTTGGTAAACAAATCATGGAACCCCTATTGCAACACCAGGATATTAATAAGGAAGATGCAAAGACAAAAGCGTTAGCAATTATGGAAAAGGTGGGAATCATCAATGCTAAAGAACGGTTTAAAGACTTTCCATACCAGTTTTCTGGTGGGATGCGGCAACGAATTGTAATTGCCATGGCTTTGATTTGTCATCCCAAAATTTTAATCGCAGATGAACCAACAACTGCGCTTGACGTTACCATTCAATCACAAATTTTAAAGCTTATTAAACAGTTGAAGGACGAGTTAGGGACAGCAGTAATTTTCATTACTCATGACTTAGGCGTAGTTGCTGGGATAGCTGATCGGGTTGCAGTAATGTATGCTGGACGAATTCTTGAATTCGGGTCAGTTAATGATATTTTTTACCATCCCCAACATCCATATACAGTTGGCCTACTAAAATCGACACCAACGATGGAGATGGGTGGTGGTGATCTCGAATCGATCCCAGGAACACCACCAAACTTAATTAATCCACCAGCTGGTGACCCATTTGCTTATCGTAATCGGTATGCTCTAAAGATTGATTTTAAGAAATTACCACCATTCTTTAAGGTCAGTGATACTCATTACGCAGCAACTTGGCTGTTGGATAAACAAGCACCAAAAGTTCATTTAACGGATAAGCTTGATCAACGTCGTCAACATTATGCAAAACTCGTTGAAAAGGAGGCCCATCAAGATGACTGAAAACCTAGTAGAAGTTCACCATTTAAAGAAATATTTCCACCAAGGACGTCCTGATGAAGTCCATGCGATTGATGATGTTTCCTTTAATATTCAACGTGGTGAAGTCTTTGGCCTAGTAGGTGAATCCGGTTCAGGTAAGACAACAACCGGGCGGTGCATTTTAAATCTATATCAGCCAACTTCTGGTGACATTATTTATGACGGTGAGGATGTCACTAAACTAAAGGGACATCAAAAATTGAAGGAGTTTCATCAAAAAACCTCAATGATTTTTCAAGACCCATACTCGTCTTTGGATCCCCGGATGTCAGTTCGTGACATTATCGCTGAAGGACTTAAAATTCACCAAAAGACTACCAATCGTGAAGAATTTGATGAAAAAGTCGCGGAGACCATGAAATTGGTTGGGCTAACACCAGACCTTATGAATAGGTATCCGTATGAATTTTCAGGTGGTCAAAGACAACGGATCGGAATCGCCAGATCACTTGCGGTTGAACCAGAATTTGTTGTTGCTGACGAACCATTATCAGCTTTGGATGTTTCCATTCAGGCACAAATTGTTCAACTCATGGAACACCTCAAGGAGGTTAGAAATTTAACTTACCTTTTTATTGCTCATGATATTTCGATGGTTAAATATATTTCTGACCGTATTGGGGTTATGTATCATGGCAAGCTTTTGGAATTAGGAACAGCAGATGAAATTGTTAATCACCCACTGCACCCATATACACAGAGTTTATTATCCGCGGTCCCAGTTCCAGATCCTACTTATGAACGAGTACGAAAACAATTTACTTATGATGAAGAACCAGCAAATGTACCTTTACGCGAAGTCAAGCCAGGTCATTATGTTGCGTTGGCTTAAGAAATAGATTAAAGAGGGAGAGTGTTTATTATGGCAGTTCAATATAAAAATGCTCAAGTTTTTAATGGCCATGAATTTGTCAAAACAGATTTTACCGTTGAAGATGGCTATTTTAAAAATGTTGGTAAGAATAGTAACACTGATCAAAGCGTCGATTTAACAGGAAGGTTTGTGACCCCCGGCCTAATTAATGCTCATACTCATATGACAATTCCAGCTGATCCTTTTTATTGGACTAGTCGACCACAAAATACAGTTTCTAAAACAGTCTTAGCAATGCAAAATCTAAAAGAGGCGTTATCAGTTGGTGTAACCTACGTTCGTGATGTTGGCTCAACTGATAATATTGACCTGACATTAATGAAACTCAACCTTCCTGATTTACCAGGGATTGTTGGTAGTGGTCGGGCCTTATCAATGACTGGTGGTCATGGTTCCAACAAGAGTGGTAATCCCGATGATGGAACTTTAGAGGTTGATGGTGTTGATGTTGTTCGCCAAGGTGCCCGGACGGTTTTAAAAGAGGGAGCGCGGAATGTTAAGTTAATGGCTACAGGTGGCGTGGCCTCTCCAGGAGAAACACCCTTTGATGTTCAATTATCAGAAGAAGAAATGCATGCCGCCGTCGTTGAAGCCCACCATAAAGGATTCCCAACCGCTGCCCATGCTCAAGGAACTGAAGGAATTAAGAATGCCGTTCGTGCTGGAATTGATTCGGTTGAACATGCTATTTTTATGGATGACGAAGCTGTTGAGTTAATGAAAGAGCACGGGACTTTTGTTGTCCCAACATTGGTCGCTCCACGGGCAATTTATGAAAATCCTGACCACCTTCCAGATTTTATGGTAAAGAAAGCGCGCCAAGTTGCAAAAGCTCATCTTACAAGCATCCGTAAGATTGTTAAGGCGGGTGTTCCCGTTGCAATGGGAACGGATGCCGGAACTCCATATAACACCTTCGGCCATTGGGTCATTAATGAATTAAAAATGTATTTAGATGCGGGAATGACTCCGGAGCAGGTATTAAATTCTGCGACAACCGTGGCTGCTAAATTGCTACGGGTGGATGATTATGTCGGGAAAGTTGACAATGGATTTGAAGCAAACTTTGTTGTCCTTGATAAGAATCCATTCGATGATTTTTCAGCATTTGAACAAGCGGTTGCCGTTTATCGGAAAGGACGGCGAGTTGTTAACCGGTTGGATGTTAAATAAGGAGGATGATAATCATGAATGGTTTAAATGTTAATGACCTCGTTAATTTAACGAATACCGGTGCTTTGAAAACCCATTTGAGCGCTCGGGCATGGTTAACCGCCTGCGCCAACGCTGATGATCTTGAACATTATCGTTGGCAACTATGGTTTCAACCTCTTGACCAAACACCTGTAATGGTTGTTGAGACTAATAACCAACCTGGCTTTACCTTTAATGGTGACCACCAATTAGTTTACACGACGGTTAATACACAAACGAAGCACACGCGTCTTCATTTTTATGATGTAAAAAATTATGAAACAAGTAAGACGGTTTTATTAAAAGGCCACCAATTAAAGGTTTTGGAGAAACTTGCCGGTGGACAATTTTTGCTCGGTGGCAGAACACAACGACCAGATAAAGAACCGAATAAGCCTTGGCATGAACTCAAAGAGGTTCCCTATTGGTCAAATGAAGAGGGCCTGGTTGACCAAACAAGACGCCACCTGTGGGTGTTTAATTCGGCAACCGAACAATTAAATGATTTGCTACCTCAGGACTTTGATTGTTCGAATTATTGGTACCAAGATGGTCAACTCTTTTTATGTGGGGTAAGTTACAAAAATTCACGACCATTTAAGGATGGTCTGTATAAATATGATTTTGTCAATCAAGAATTACAGGAATTAGTTCGTCCTAATCAATATCGAGTAGATACTATTGCTCTCTTAAAGGATCAATTATTTGTTCTAGCAAGTAACTGCAAGATCTATGGGATGGGTGAGAACCCTAATTTCTACCGTTATTCTGGTCACACCCTGCATTTAGTAGCTAAATGGGACCACAATGTTGGCAATATTGTGGTTAATGATATGACCGTTGTTGGTGGTCACAGTAGCACTGTTAGTGATGGTAAGTTGTACTTTGTTTCAACCGTTATTGACCATACTGAGGTATATTCATTTGATGGTCAACATATTAATTTAACCTTTAAGTGGCCTGGTGCAGTTAATTCACTAGCTTCAGAAAATCAGCGACTTGTCTTCACTGCAACGACGGCTGATCAACCGCAACAGGTTTATCAATATGATGGTAGTGATTTGAGACAAGTAACGAAATATAATCGCTTCTTGCAAAAGCGGTCAGTGGCGACAATGCACGAATTTGAATATTATGATTCCACTAATCGTCAATGTCATGGATGGGTACTGTATCCGGTTAATTATCAATCTGGTAAGAAATATCCGGCAGTTCTTGAGGTCCATGGTGGTCCACGAGCAACTTATGGCACCAGTTTTTTCCATGAAATGCAAGTCCTTGCTAATGCCGGTTACTTTGTACTATTTACTAATTTACATGGTTCGGAAGGACAAGGAGATGAATATGCTGATCTGCGTGGTCGCTATGGACAAGTTGACTACGCAGATTTGATGGCATTTACAGATGCCGTTCTGAAACAGTATGTAGATATCGACCCGACCAAGGTTGGTATTACTGGTGGTAGCTATGGTGGTTACATGACTAACTGGGTAATTGGTCATACTAATCGTTTTAAAGCAGCGGTTAGTCAACGGAGTATTGCAACATGGGTTTCGATGATGATTTCCGACATTGGACCAGAATTTGTTACCGACCAGTTAGCAGCCAGTCTCGATCAAGAAAATGGTATGCAGACTTATTGGCAACATTCACCGTTATCCTATGTCCACAATGTCCAAACACCGACTCTTTTCCTTCATTCTGACCATGATTTCCGCTGTCCAATTCCTGAAGGTTACCAAATGTTTCAATCGATGAAGCTTCAAGGAGTGCCAACTAAACTAGTTGTCTTCCATGGCGCTAATCATGATTTGTCAAGGGATGGTCGTCCTGACCAACGGATGAAACGTTTGACTGAAATGGTAGCCTGGTTTAATAAGTATCTAAAGTAAGGAGGGACTAACAATGACAACAACATTATTTCATAACTGTAATTTATTCACTGGAACTAAAAATAAAGTAACTCCTGATGCCTGGTTTACGGTTGATGATGATACCGGTCGATTAACTGCATTAGGGACAGGTAACCAGCATGGCGAAGCAGATCATGTTGTGGATCTTCAAGGTCAGTATGTAATGCCAGGATTGGTTGACGCCCATACTCATATGATGATGGATGCTTTAACCAACAAGCTGTACTACCTTACGGAAACTGAAGTCACCTTGCAAGCATTAGAGAACCTCCGGTCAGCATTACGAGCTGGTGTTACCTACGTTCGTGATTGTGGCGCCGCGTTTGATGTTGATATTAAACTTAATAAGTATCGTGCTAAACACCCGTTTGTTGGACCGGAAATTTTACCCTCTGGTCGGCCAATGTCGATGACTGGTGGACATGGTGATTTTACAGAAGGTGAGCATGGTGAAACTACTTGGGGATACCTCGTTGATTCTCCAGAAGAAATGCGTCATGCAGTTCGGTTAGCTTTCAAGGAAGGCGCCAAAAATATTAAAGTAATGTCAACTGGTGGAATTATGTCAGCAACTGACCAGGTTGATGATACCGAATTAAGTCTGGAAGAATTAACAATGGCGGTTAAAGAAGCGCACTCTAAACACATGACGGTTGCCGCCCATGCTGAAGGAGCAAAGGGTATTCATAATGCAATTGTTGCCGGGGTTGATTCAGTTGAACATGGCTGTTACTTACGACCAGAAGATGTTGAATTAATGAAAGAAAAGGGAACTTACTTGACCCCAACGTTAATTGCTGGTTACACAATTCCTAAATTTGGTCAAGGTAAGCTTCCTCAATATATGTTAGATAAAGCGGAAGCTTTCTTAGATGACTTTTTTGAAAATGTTGGTCGCGCACTTCAGGCGGGTGTTAACCTTGCCTTTGGAACTGATTCGGGGACGCCCTTTAATGAATTTAAAGATGCACCGTTGGAACTCGGTTTGATGGTCAAGGCTGGGGCAACGAATTATCAAGCACTACATGCTGCTGGATTAGGCTCTGCAACTTTATTGCGGGTTGATAAGGATTATGGAAGTTTGGAAGAGGGCAAATTTGCCGATTTTCTTGTTTTGAAGGAGAACCCATTAGCTGATGTTAGTGCTGTTCAACAGGTTGATAAAAAGGTTTATCAGCATGGTCAGCAGAAATTCTAGGAGGTGAAAACTAATGGAACTAAACCGTAATAAGGTTGAGGAATATGCCCTTGACCACTGGTATGATTTTAAAGAATACCTAGAACATCCAAGTATTTCTGCACAAAATAAGGGGATTAATGAAACTAGTGATTGGTTAGTGCAAACCTTTAAAGATTTAGGAGCTAAAATCGCAACTAAATGGGATGACCAGGGTGGCAACCCGGTTGTTTTTGCCGAATTTAATGGCCATAGTGATTATACCGTTCTCTTTTATAATCATTATGATGTTCAACCACCTGAACCATTAGACGAATGGAAATCGGCACCCTTTAAGCCCACCGAAAAGAACGGAAAATTGGTAGCTCGTGGTGTTTGTGATGATAAAGGTGAATTAATGGCTCGCCTTGGTGTTGTTAAATACTTTAATGAGCATGGTGGTTTACCCGTCAATCTTAAGTTTTTCGTTGAAGGGGAGGAAGAAACTGGCAGTCAGCATGTTCCGCTATATGTCAATGCTCACCAAGATGAATTAAAAGCAGATGCTTGTATTTGGGAAGGCGGCGGCAAAAATTCGGTAGACCATTTTGAAGTCGTTGCAGGTGTCAGGGGCATTGTCAGTTTTGATATTAAAGTTAAAACGGCGAACGCTGATATTCACTCATCATTGGCAAGTTATGTTCCTAATGCTGCTTGGCGATTGTTAGAGGGCTTAGTTTCTCTCCGCGATCCTCACACGGGGAGAATCACCGTGAAGAATTTTTATAGTGATATTGAACCTTTAACAACTGACGAAAAGGCTGCCGTTGATGAAATGGATTTTGACGAAGATAATGTTAAAGAAACCTATGGACTAAAGCGACCACTGGTTACAAATCACCCCCGTGAGGAGTTGGTTAACGGAACGACCCTGACAATTAATGGCCTTTCTGCTGGTTATGAAGGCGCTGGGGTTAAAACAATTGTTCCAAAGGAAGCAAGTGCCAAACTGGATTGTCGATTAGCACCTAACCAAGAACCCAAGAAGGTAATGGAATTACTTAAAGAGCAGTTAAGAGTAAATGGCTATGATGATTTTGAAGTACACCTTAATGTCGCGGAAGATGCTTGGCGGACACCAATGAACGACCCGTTCGTCCAACAAGCACTCAAAACTGCTCGGGTTGTATATGGTCCAATGACAAAGTTTGTCCCGAATACAGCAGGAGGCGGACCGGTTCAACCATTTGGAGAAACACTTAATCTGCCAGTAGTAATGGTTGGTGTTCATTACGCGAAGAGTGGTCCGCATGCTCCTAATGAACACATTCGCCTCAGTGATTATGCAGAAGGAAGTTATTATTTAGCCACTTTCCTCAATCAACTCGGTGAAAGCCACCAATAATATAAATTCAATCATTCATAATATTTAGCCTCTCAGGTTCAAAACAGCTGAACTTGAGAGGCTTTATTTTAAGTTATTTGTAAGGTTAATTCATTCGTAAGCACACCATAATGGTACGGGTTGAAAAATACACGAAAAAATGAGGCATCTAGCGGCTTGGCGAGATGCCCCATTTTATTATCCGGCTCTTTGTCAATCGGTAAGGATGAAGAGATTTTTGAGAACTAGACTAAGCTACTTTGGCTTTTGATCTAGTTCTCTTTTTTGATAATTTACGAATCATTAGATTAGAAGTCTTTCCTAAATTTCAAGAATAAGTTAGCCACTGGACTCAAATAAATAATACTGACC
>LHCFI01400__coassemble_1639_pt1 | contig 26115 bp, 29 predicted proteins | sample LHCFI01400__metabat2_low_PE_062 | metagenome-assembled genome bin LHCFI01400 | reverse complement strand
GAAATTTATCACCACATTAACCCACAGTGATTGTACCATTAGCAACAAGCCAAATAGCAACAACACTAAGTACAAGAATTAATACCATAACCCACTTTTCAGCAGCGCTCATCTTGTGGTCGTTTTCACGGCAGGCAAGGTAGTAGATGATGAATCCAGGGATGAAACTGATGGAAACAAGTAAAACTTCTTGCCAACCAGCCAAGAACATGCATGCAAACATGAATGCGGCTGAAAGTAAACCAATGGTGAATTGACCCCATTCTTTATGTTCTGAACTGTACTTCATTTGGTAAAGACCAACGAATAAGTATGAGAACAGGATAGCAGCAGAACAAAGTGAGTAAGCAAATTCATATGCCTTATCAGTGAAAAGCAATGAGAAGAGGAAGATGGTTTGCAATACGGCAGTAATCATCAAGGAAGCAGTAGGTGCGTTCTTTGAGTTAACCTTTCCCCAAACCTTTGGCATTGCCTTATCTTCAGCAACCAGCATTGTAGTTTCGGCTGGAAGCATTGTCCATGATAACCATGAAACAATGGTTGAAATAATCAAACCAACGTTAATCAGAATTGAACCCCAAGTACCAACAGTTGCTTGAAGAACGTGACCAATAGCAGGTTGACCCATTGAAGCCAATTGTGCACGAGTCAAAGCACCATAAGGCAAAATAGAAATCAAAACATAGATAACAACTAAGGTTACAAAAGCAATGATTGATGCTTGTTGAGCAGCAGAACGTGACTTAGCACGGTGGGCCATAACAGAAGCACCTTCAACACCGATAAATACCCAAATCAGAGTCATCAATGTTCCTTGCATTTGTGACCAAACAGAACCAGTAGTAGTTCCCTTTGAAGCATTGTTAGCAACACGGCCCCAGAAGTCTGCAGTAAACATTCCAGCCTTGAAGCAAACAACCATAATAACGATGAAGATAACAAGTGGTAAGACCTTGCAGATTGTCCCAATCATGTTTACGAAGGACGCACTTTCCACACCATTGTTAACAAGGATTGTCAAAAGCCAGCAGAAAACAATTGCAACAATAATTGATGGTAGGTTTTGACCACCCTTAAAGGTTGGGAAGAAAGTACCAATTGAACTCATCAACATTGTCGCGAAGGCAATGTTACCAAGCCATGCAGATAACCAGTATGACCAACCGGAAATAAATTCACCCATTGGTCCGAAACCAGCACCAGCGTATGAGAAGATCCCAGCAGTTAAGTCAGGACGCTTTTCAGATAAGTTGTTCAATGAGAGAACAAGCATTAAGAATCCAATACCAACGAAGATCCATGCTAATAGAGCAGGGCCTGGAGCGGCAGCAGCAGCAACGTCACTGGTAATACCGAAGATACCAGTACCAATACAGGAACTAACAATAAGGGCAATTAATTCGCCTTTACCGATCCCTTTCTTTTCATTTTCCATCTTTACACCCCTTTTAGTCTAAATGTGAGCTAATGTGCTTCATTATTAAATTGTAAATTGCACGCGCATCATTATTATTTTTACTAATAATAATTAACGTATCATTCCCCGCAATTGTTCCAACAACTTCAGGAATATCCAGTTCGTCAAACATCCCACCGAGGATCGTTGCGTAACTAGAATTCAAGGCCGTTTTTACAACATTAATAAATTGCACGGTTTCAATCGTTCGAACGTTCTCACGAATTCCCGTATACAATCTACTGAAATCATGCTCCGGCGTTAATTGTAGCTGGACATAGTAGGTATGACCTTCACCATCATTAGCCTTAACAATATTGAGCGCATGAATATCACGAGAAATCGTCGCTTGGGTGGTTTCGATCCCCTGTTGGGTTAATAAATCCAACAATTCATCCTGGGTTTCGATTTTGTGATCACTGACTAACTGTTCGATCACCTTTCGTCGCGCCTTACGATTCATTCACGTTCACCCCTAATCACAATTTAACAAAATAATTATACAACAATGTCGTTTCAGTACAATAAAAGCAGCAAGAAACACCGCTAACTGAATCATTATTCAGCATCCAAGTGTATTTGCTGCTTTCAAACTAACTAGTTTTTAAGATCTTCACGTACAATTGGGCAGGACATGCAACGTGGACCACCACGACCACGAGACAATTCACTTGAACGAACCTCATGAACGAGAATTCCGTGCTTCCGCAGCAAATCATTAGATACATAGTTACGGTCGTAAGTAACAACCTCACCTGGTGCAATTGTTAACGTGTTAGAACCATCGTTCCATTGTTCACGTGGAGCAACGATTGGATCACCGTTACCAGTAGGGATCAAGTCAATTTCAGGCTTGTCCAATACTTCTTCAAGAACCTTTTGAAGGTCTGTGCGGTGTTGGATTTCAATTTCGCCATCCTTACCTGGGTGGAGAATGTAAGTATCAATCTTACCACCATCCAAGATTTGCGGATGAACAGTAAATTGATCGTAATTAATCATTGTGAAGACCGTGTCAAGGTGCATCATAGCATGGTTGTGTGGAATGTGGATAGCAACAACAGTGTCGTAGTTAGAATCCTTGAATAAGTTCCGTGCGATGTCCATGATTGCATCTGCTGAAGTACGTTGAGAAATACCAATAGCAAATACGTGGTCGGAAAGAACTAATTCATCCCCACCTTCGATCCGAGTGTCATGGTAACGGTTACGCCATACATGAACACCCTTGTTAGCGAACCGAGGGTTGTGCTTAATAATGTATTCAGTGAACAGTGATTCACGTTGACGAGCCTTAAATGTCATGTGGTTAATAGTAATACCATCACCAATTGAGGCTTGTGGGTCACGAGTGAAGTATGCGTTTGGCATTGGATCCATGAAGAATGGGTAATCTGCATCTTCAGCCATTTCAGCAAGTGAAACGAACTTAGTGTGGATCTCATCCTTCCGTACCCCAGCAATAATCTTATCAACCATTGCTTGAGTATCCATGCTAAGCAAGTATTCCTTCAAAGCGTCATGAACAGCACCAGCAGCGTGGCCAGATTCTGCTAACATTTTTTCAAGGAATTCATTCTTTACTTGATCATCTGCTAAAGCTTCAGCTGCCAACTTAGCGAAGTAAAGTACTTCGATTCCTTGGTCCTTTAAAGTCTTAGCAAAGTAATCATGTTCTTCTTGTGCGATTGGCAGGTATGGAATGTCATCAACAAGCATCCGGTGAAGGATGTCTGGGTAGACATTTTCAATTTCATGACCAGGTCGATGAAGCATAACTGTCTTAAGCTTACCAATTTCAGATGTTACGTGAATTGGGCTTTGCATATACACTCACTCCTTTTGTGTGCTTTCATTTGATTACGTGTATATAATAACCAGTTTTGAAACCGTTGTCAAATCCCGTTTTTACGCAGATTTGTGCAATTTTACTATTAGATGAATTTTAGTCAAAATTATACAATTTTATATACAGTTGAGACAGTGAAAATGAATATTCCGTTCGTTGATTTTGCATAAAACTGAATAATAATTTCACAAAGTTTTTTTACATACTTGATTATGCATTTTCCTTTTCGTGAAGATAAGTAGCATAAAGTTGGTCACGAGCCTGCAAGTAAGCATTATTTTGAGCAGTAGGATGAACTCGATTTGTTAAAACAATCATCCCCTGATCTTCTTCTCGGTCAAGGATTAACCAAGTTCCCGTAAAGCCGGTATGGCTAATAATGCAATGACGATCATTAACCGCGTGAAGAAGCTTCCACCCTAACGAACGGCTGTGTTCTCCCGGGATCAACGTCTGGTCCTTAAAGAGTTGGTCAACCATCCAATCATCCAATAGGCCATTAAGGTTAGTCTCGATCAACGCGTGACTATAAAGCAGCAAGTCATCCAAAGTTGAAAACATCCCAGCACACCCACATTCAGCTCCCAAAACATATGCCTTCGGATCATGAGCAGTTCCGCGAATTAGCCCTCGTTTTGCCTGCACTTCAGTTGGGACACTATTTACGGCAAGCGGCTCAAATGTTGTTTCTTTCATTCTTAGCGGATCTAATACCTGGCTTTGGATTAGCGACTGAATTGACTGTCCATAAATTTTTTCCGCAATCCAACCAAGGTAAAGGAAATTAACATCAGCATACCTAATTTGGCGATTTAGGCTGGAATCAACGTGTTGTTGTGTTAAGTATGCCTGTTTTAGCTCCTTTGCCGTTAACTCATCACGATGCGGAATATACCCGCAAATTCCCGAAGTATGTGTTAAGAGGTTCTGGATAGTCGGTCGAGAATCCTTGAATTCAGGTAAATACTTTTGCACTGGATCGGTCAGCTTGAGTTTCCCCGCTTGAATCGCAATTGCAATCACCGGAACAGTACCAATCACTTTCGTTAACGAGGCTAAATCATATTGCATTTTTGCCCGTAACGGTTCTTTCTTCGGCTGTATTTCTGCATAGCCTTTCACTTCTCGATATTCTATTCCGTGATCAAAAAGTGCGTAGCTGATTCCAGGGACAATCCCTTGTTCAACCAACCTATTCAGTCCAGCAATTGTTTCTCGATATTGCTTTTTCATTCCTGTTTCCCCCATCCGTTCCATTCAGTCCACACTATTGTAGCGCAAATAAAAAAGCCGGGAAATCTTCCCAGCTTCTAAACTAATCTTAGATTGTTTCATTAAAGGTTATTGCCAACAAACTGACTATTGTAAAGGTCAGCATAAAAGCCATTCTTCTTCATCAAGGACTTATGGTTCCCCGTTTCAAGAATATGACCATGATTCAACACAATAATCTTATCTGCATTCCGAATTGTTGACAAACGGTGGGCAACAACAAAGCTTGTTCTTCCCCTTTGTAATTCATTCATTGCCTTTTGAATTAATTCCTCTGTCCGCGTATCAACAGAACTTGTCGCTTCATCCAGAATCAACACTTCTGGGTTTGCTAAGAACGCCCGGGCAATCGTTAATAGTTGACGTTGCCCCTGTGAAATATTAGATGCTGACTCGTCCAATATGGTGTCATACCCGTCTGGAAGTTCACGAATAAAGTTATCCGCGTGTGCTAGTCGGGCAGCCTGGTACACTTCATCAGCGCTTGCATCTTCCCGTCCATACTTAATGTTATCAAATATGGTTCCAGTAAATAACCAAGTATCTTGAAGAACCATTGCAATATGACTCCGTAATTCGTCACGGGACATTGACCTTGTATTTTGCCCATCAAGATAGATTTTACCGCCCTTAACCTCATAAAACCGCTCTAAAAGGTTAATAATAGTGGTCTTTCCTGCACCAGTTGGTCCAACAATTGCAACCATTTCGTTTGGCATTGCCTTAAGGTTAAAGTTTTCGATTAATGGTTCATCATTATAACTAAAGTCTACATTAGCGAACTCGATCTTTGGCAATGGCTTTTCTTCAATTAACGTTGGGTCCGCGTCTGAAGGAACCATCTCTGGCGCATCAAGTACTTCAAAAATTCGTTCTGCAGAAGCAATTGTTTGCTGAATTGTGCTACTTAAGTTAGCGATTTGGGTGATTGGTTGAGAAAACTGATTCGTATACTGAAGGAAAGCCTGAACATTACCTAACGTAATCTGTCCATGAATAACCTCAATTGCCCCAACCACAGCAACCATTAAGTAGCCAAGATTCCGAACAAAATTCATTAACGGGAAAATCAGAATTGAGAAGAATTGAGACTTCCAGGCAGCCTGATAATAGCGGTGGTTTTCCTTAGCAAATGCTTTCTCTTCATCTTTTTCCTTATTAAAGGTCTTAACAATTGTGTGTCCAGCATAGGTTTCTTCAACCTGACCATTAATTTTACCAAGTTCTGCCTGCTGGTTACTAAAAAGTCGTTGGGCAGTCGGTGCTACAAAAGCAACAATTAATGCACTCAGCGGTAATGTAATCAGTGCCACTAATGTTAGTTTCCAGCTAATTGTAATCATCAACGCCAAAACCCCGACAAAGGTAATCACACTTATAACGATCTGAATCAGACTTTGCTGAAGAGTTCCCGCAATGTTATCCATATCATTGACCATCCGGCTCATGATGTCACCGTTACTATGGGTATCGTAAAATTTAACTGGAACCCGTTCCATCTTCTCCTTCAAATCCCCACGAAGATTAAAGACAACCTTCTGGGAAATTTTCGTCATAATAATCTGTTGCGCGAAACTAAATAATCCCGAGAAAACATACAGCAAGATTACGGTTAAACCAATCTGAAAGATCCGGTGAAAATCAATTGGCAGACTAGTAAGGTGCACTCCCTGCTTCATTTCTGCATAGCCACGCATTACCCCATTATAAATAATGGTGGTTGCCTCCCCAAGAATTTTTGGTGCTAAGATTGATAAAACAACGGAGATGATCGCCAATATTATTGAAATAATTACGCCAAATCGCCACGGCTTAAGGTAAGCGAACAGTCGCTTCGTCGTGGGCCAAAAGTGTTGTGCCTTTTTCACCCGTCCACGTGGTCCATTATGCATTCTGGTCATCCCCCTTTGCTATTTGTGAGTAGACAATTTCTTGGTATACCGGATTATCCTTCATTAATTGCTCGTGGGTTCCCTGACCGACGACTTTACCATCGTCTAAAACAATAATTAGGTCTGCATTAGCGACTGTTGATACCCGCTGAGCGACAATTACACTAACAGCATTCTGTAATTGCGAATCTTGCTTAAGCGCTTGCCGCAATTCGGCATCCGTCTTGAAATCAAGAGCAGAAAATGAATCATCAAAAATGTAAATTGAAGCTGGCTTAATAATCGTCCGTGCAATCGCTAATCGTTGCCGCTGACCACCGGAGAAGTTGCTTCCTGACTGCTCAACCTTAGCATCCAGGCCACCAGCTTCTTTAACAAAGTCAGCAGCTTTAGCGACTCTTAAGGCTGACCACATTTCGTTCTCCGTTGCATTCGGGTTTCCAAATTGAAGATTTGAACGAATCGTCCCTGTAAAGAGAACCGCCTTTTGCTGGGTAATCGAAATAACCGAGTGCAGTTCTTGCTGGCTTAATTTATCAACCGGGACACCGTCAACCTTGATTTCACCACTCTCAATATTAAAGAGCCGGGGAATTAAATTAACAAGGGTTGACTTCCCAGAACCGGTCCCACCGATAATCGCCAGCGTCTGACCAGCTGTTACCTTAAAATTAAGGTTTTCCAATGCTAGGCGTTCAGCACCCGTGTACCGAAAATTAACGTGATCAAAGCTTAATGAAGCTGAAGCATCTTCTGCAAGGTGTTCCCGATCTTTTACAGGAAGATCCTCAACACTTGGCTGATGTTCAAGGACAGCATTAACCCGCGCCGCTGAAGCAGATGCCCGAGGAACAAAAACAAAGACCATTGATAGCATCATGAAACTAATCATGATCTGCGTAGCGTAGGTCATAAATGCAATTAGGTTCCCGACTTGCATCGTCATATTTGCGATCAAATGACTTCCTAAAAGAATAATCCCAACATTCGTCAAGCTTAGGATCAAAGTCATTACGGGGAACAAGAATGAAACTAGTGTGTACGCCTTAATTGCAGTATCTGTGTAATCGGTATTAGCCTCTTTGAACCGTTTTTGTTCACGTCGATCCTGACGGAATGCCCGAATTACCCGTACGCCGGTTAGTCCTTCTCGGAAAATCAAGTTAATTCGGTCAGTCTTAAACTGAATACTCTTAAACAGCGGGACCGCAAAGTACATCACAATACCAACAACGATTGCCAAAATCGGTAAACTAATTAAAAACACCTTAGTCAATCGTGGCTCACGAATATAGGCTAAAACGCAAACCGCCACCAGCATAATCGGTGATTGTAACATCATTCGCAAGACCTGCATCATAACATTCTGAATTTGCACAATATCGTTAGTCGACCGGGTAATTAGTGATGAGTCGCCAAACTTACTCATATCGCGACTGGAAAACTTCATCACATGACTAAACACCTGTTTACGCAGCTTCTCACCCACTTGCATTGATTGAGTAGCTGCAAAATAAACATTCCCTGCCGCTGCCACGACACCAATTCCAGCGACAATTAGCATTAACCCGCCGGCATGCCAAATGTAGCCTAAATCTTGCTTCACAATCCCGTTATTTACTAAATCGGATGTGATTGTCGGCAAGTATAAATCACAGGCGACTTGAACTAATAGGAACAGCACGGCTAAGGTTGTCGCCCATTTAACAAGATTTTCTCTAGCAATTTTGATCAAACCGTTCACCTTTCCCTTCTTTTGGTAACCGATCACCATAATAACGGTGAAGGTTCTTGTCCATCATATTGACTACCTTAACAAAGCGCGCTAGGTCTTCCTGATCAATTTCTTCTAAAAGGTGGTTACCAAATTCATGCCGCTCTTCTACAAGCTTTTGGTAAGCCTTGCGCCCCTTTGCTGTTAACCGGACGTGAATTACCCGGCGATCATTTGCGAGCCGTTCCCGTTTTATAAGATCGTCACGTTCTAAGCGCTCAAGGACTTCCGTTAAGGAACCCGGCTTAATATTTGCCATATCAGCTAATTCTCGTTGCGATAACGGTTGATCCCGCATTGCCAAGATATGAATTATTCGGCCCCGTCCAAGGAACATTCCCGAATGCTTAACGTTCCTTTTGGAGAGATTATGCATTTGCCTGATTAAACTAAATAATCGGGGAAATACTTCATCATCGGTGATCATTCTTCCATCTCCTATCGTTAGGTGCATAATTGTTAGGTACATAACTATTACATAATAACCACGTTTTCTGTAAAAAGCAATGATCATGAACGAATTTTAAAAATAAAAACTCAGGTTTCACCTAAAGTGAAGTACCTGAGTTTTTAGTAATTTTAACGAAAAACGTAATTATTGGTTACCAATAGTCGGTTGAGTACTGATCGTTGGTTGGTTACTAATGGTACTACCGCCACCAGTATGGCCACCACCGTTATAGGAATGGGATGGGGTGTAGCCGCCACCGCCTGTATTACCACGGTAACTGCTACCACCGCCATTATAAGATGCTCCAGAGTTATTGCTTCCGCCAGCATTACTGTTCCCACTGTTATTGGAATTACTGTTTGAAGAATGGGATGAGCTATGACTAGAGGATGAACTAGAAGAACTAGAACTGCTTGTAACGGATGAGGATGAAGAAGATGATGAATCATTCTTTTGTTCCTTGATTGTAATGGTCTTCTTAACCTTCTTATCACCACGAGTTGCGATAATATCGTACTTAGCGGCATATTCAAAGTTATACTTAATCGTTACAGGACCATCACTCTTTTCTGCCTTGAAGGTCTTGTAAACTTTACCGGTATCATGACCAACGATCTTCACCTTTGTATTTGGTGAAACAATAATCTTCATTGGTGCTACGCCATCACTATTCAACCGTGCCTTCTTCTTATCGAAGTTAATATAGACTTGGTCAGCTTCCTCGTCATCATCATTGGTTATTGCCTTGGTTTCTGTTATATCAGAATCCGACTTTGAGTGGTGATCAGCATAGACAGTACCACCGATACTCCCAATAATAATGAATAACAACAACCAGTTAACAAATGCTCGCCCGCGGCTAACAAAGTTGTCGCCTTGGCGCATTCGTCTAACTTGCCCAACATACTGGATAATTAACAAGATTAGTGCAATTACCCCAACAATTATAAGTACATTTTTTAAATTCATAATTAAAACACCATTTATTTTTGCAAATTTAAAAATAACACTATCTTAGTGTAACACGTTTCACTATTATTCTTAATCATTTTCATTAAAATAATTGTTAAATTCAAAAAAGCGCTAAGAGAAGTAGTTAGCCTATCTCCTTTGCGCTTCCTTATAGTTACTCTGTTAAGAGTGTTATATTATCTATCTATTACTAATGATTTAAAACTAAAAAATCACCCGCACGGGGATATAAGGTCCTGTAATACCGGGCTTTTCGGTGCTTTTTTCCGCACTTTTTCCGCAGTTTCTATAATTCTGCTAGTTTGTTGATGATTAGCTTATCATTTTTGGCCTTGTATTCGTCCACTAGATATGAGTAAGTATTCAACGTGACCGTGATATTAGAATGGCCCAGCCGTTTCGATATGGCGTAAATATCTACACCCTTGCTAAGCAAGTAGGCAACGTGGACATGGCGCAGTGAGTGAAAGTGGAAGCCTTGCTTTTTCATTCCACATGAAGCCATAATAGAACGTAAACATTTATTCAGAGCAGTTCCAGTTGGGACCGTTCCTAGCACATTCTGAAATACCATAGTCGTGCTATTAGCTTTCAGATCAGCTAAACGATTCAGCAACTCACGATTAACCTTGATCGTCCGCTTGCTTGATTCCGTTTTAGTCGATTTGAAAGCTTTTTTCTTTTCATTCCACGACTTATCAACCGTGATCGTAGCATGGAGAAAGTCCACATCTTTCCAGGTGAGCGCTTGTATTTCACTCTTTCTCATCCCCGTATAAATAGCAGTCAAGATCATGTAACGGCTGGTATTGTAACGGTTAAGATTACTTAGCACATTCTTTTTAAGCGTCTGGAGTTCGTTAACTGTTAGATACTCAACCTTGCGGAGCTTTTCCTTGTTATAGCTAACATTGACATTGTGAGTAAAGTCTTTGGTGATAATATCATCGTCTATCGCATATCCTACACAGGAACGAATGGCCCCGTTTAACTTGCTGACGGACTTATAAGCATGATCGGCACCATACCAATTAATAAAGGCTTGATAGTCTGACCGTTTGATGGTCCGTAACTTAGTATCACCCCAATAAGTCCTAATCTTATTTTGCATGATATTGTATTGATTCTTAGCACTATCGCTCCTGGCCTTATTCGCTTTATAGAGCTTGAACCACCGCTCAAAGTAATCAGCTAGTGATATGTCTTTCAACGTTTGGTTAATTGCATTGAGCTTCTTTTCCAGTGTAACGGCAGCAGATACCGCCTCACGTTTTAGTTTGAAGCACCCGGCAGATTTTTGCCGCCGTTTCCCGTTCTCATCACGGTACACAGCAACGCCGTAGTAGCCTTTTTTAGCTTTTCTTGTATAACTCATAAGATAACCCCTTTTCATTCGCACAGCTCCCCAGCGTGGCAATGAGAGGGGTATTTTTTATCAATTGACGAGGGTCCAATTTTGGACTCTCCCCAATTGCTTATGAGTGGACCACGCCAGACGCATACCCGGCTCAATCCATGATATGTAGTAATCACGGTGAACAAATCGTTCACCCAGCTAATAACTATGGTGGCAATTCACCACCCCAGGTATTGGCATCCCCAGCAGTTCGGGGATGATTGCCGGGCACAATCGCCCATTGATAGCATCGCACGGCTCAATTTTGAGCTGGGGCTATGAAACAACGGCCCCTAGACTTATTAAGTGGACAACTACCAACGCCAACAGCTTTTCGTTTCGTCTGACGGGCAATCAGGGCAAGTAAATCAACGCAAAATTGCGACCTTTTATCTATAAATCACCGGCAGGATCACGATCATTGAAATGCTTATGGTAATATTCTTCAAATAATTTATGAAGTTGTTTAGTAGCTTTTTCATTATCATCATCCAGAAAAACACAAATTAACATCGAAACATCAAAGAGTAATTGGTTCAAGTCTTCTTCCGATAACTCATCAAAGTTTTTAAGCAACTTCTTTTGTTGTGTTTGAGTACCGTAAAAATGACGGCTTATAAACTCATCTTTTAAGGTAGCCCCTTGATTTAATATTTCATCTCGCATTCTAAGTTGAAAATCAGATGGGCTGATTGGTATCGCACCAGTTTTGGAAGTCAATTTTGGAACATCAAGGTCGGGATTTCTTTTCTTGAATTGCTTATATAATTCTTCTTTATCGTTGTAGTTAATCTCCCCAAACCCTTGCAAATAGGACACGGGAACACCAAAAAAATCGGCAAGTTTTATCCAAGTTTCAAGTTTAGGCTCATTTTCACCTCGCTCCCACCTAGATATAGTCGCGTAACTAATAGGTTTCACATCCGCATCGTTTACTGTAAACTCATTAAAAGCCTTTGCAAATTCCTTTTGCGATAGGCCTTTTTTGTTTCGCAGCTCTTTTATTCGATTACGAGCAACCATAATATCACCACCTTTTTGTACTCTTAGCATATATCATTTTGCATATTGTGTAAATAATTGCTTGACTTTACAAAAAATGTAAATTAGTATTATTTACGAAAAGTGTAAATGGAGGTGACATAATGGCATCACATTTTTCAAATAAACAGATTATCGCTATTAAGCGAAAACGTGGGGAATTAGGCTTGTCTATCGTTGGACTAGCACGGCAGGTTGGCCTAAGTCGGCGGACCATTTACAACGTCTTTGAAAACCCGGAATGGACCGTTTCCCCCACCACTTACCGTAAATTAAGCGATTGGCTCATTGATGAATACGCAACGGCAGACATCAAAGACAGTCAAGCCGCAGCACAGGACAAGTAAGGAGGTGAACCGCATGGATATTGGAGTAAAGCTCCCACCGGAATTAGAAAAAGCCACCCGTGAAATGGTGGCATCCGCAATCAAACAAGTTGTGGCAGACACGAGGACAACGAACCACTGGCCAGAATATATGAACCAACGGCAGGCTGCTAAGTATCTAGGGACTTCACCAGGTACCCTCATCAAGTGGGAAAGAGCAGATATTGGCTTTCCTACCATCACAATCGAGGGTAGCAAGCATTACTGTAAATCATCCCTTGATAAGTGGATGAAGTCACAACAACAGCAAAAGAACTAAAGCATGGCTCCCCAGCGTGCAATGAGAGGTAATCATGATGAAAGCATTACGCACTATTGATAATCAAATACTGGCATTCTGGTATACGGCGCCAAGTGACCGCTTGTGGGCTTACCTGGCAACGTTTGTCCCAGCAACGGCCTTTATTATCGGACTTATGACCCAAGTATTTTAAGAGGTGAAACCTATGGAACATTTAGACAAGGACGAGCAGCGGATTATGGACTTATTACCAAAAGGAATGGACCGACCACGACCGCTAAAGGAACTAATGAAACTCACAGGCTGGAGCAGTCGTCGAGTACGTGGTGTAATCAATCGTTTAATCGTTATCCACCACAAGCCAATTGGTGCAAGATATGAGCGGCCCTTTAATGGCTACTACATCATCACCAATGACCAGGAACGAACGGCAGCCCTCGCACCGCTAACGTCGCAGATTATGGAAATGACTAAGCGGGCGCAGGCAATCAGCAATGCACAGTTAGAAAGTGAAGAATAATGTTCAGACAAAATAAAAAAGCCGTTAACGCTGACTAACTACCACATCAAACAGCATTAACAGGCTCACAAATATAGACATAGCGGTAATATGTACCGCCTTGTCTATTCTATCATGAAGAAATTCAGTGGAGAAAACCCCAGAAAGGAATAAGACAATGAATAACGATAATTACAAGTTTATTTTGGCAGACGACCACAAAGGAAACAAAGCCCTTGTAGTAATCAAAGGCACTTGGACTAATGATTTAGTCAATTCATCAAAAGTTGTAGATGACAGCCGTTTCAAAGACGTTGCTCAACAGCTTAAACATATCATTGATTCAGCGAGTGTTATTGAAAAGGACGGTGAACAGTCATGCAATTAGTGACCCTTACCGCACCAGACGGACACAAAGAACGCTGGGACTTTAAAACCACTTATCTAGCCCTTTTAAACTGGTATCAATACCTTAAAGACGTAGACAATGCAAAAGCACCTACCGAGCTTGGTACTCGCATTAGTAAGTTTGTTGGGGATGATATTAAAAAAGTCTATGTTCTGCTTACCTACCTAGACGGGTTCAACGGTGATCTTTATTCCATGTTGTCGCTGTTAGCGCACAACAGCAATAAAAGCACTGTTCAACTGTATTTCATCATGAAGTCAATTGGCAATAACGACTATTTACCCCACAACAAGGAACAGGAACCAGAACGACAGCAACTAATCAATCGCATTAAGCAAGTAACACACAATGACCCAGAAACACTTAGACGGCTCACAGAGCTAACTAAGTTGTTTGTAGACGGCCAATTACATTACAGCAAATTAAAGGGGATGAAATAGCATTGAACAAATTACAGAGCGCAATTGAATACGCCCAAAAAGGATTTTATGTTTTACCAACACAAGGCAAGCAACCACTTATTAAATTTGCTAACACCCCACCGCTTACAGTTGAACAAGTAAAGTATTACTGGAGTAAATACCCAGACGCTAACATCGCATTAAGAACTGTTGATTTTTTTGTGTTAGACATAGATACAAAAGAAGCACATGGAAAAGACGGCATGAAGTCTTATCAAACTTTAGTAAATTCGGGGATGATTGCCCCCACCCTAGCACAATTAACGGCAAGCGGTGGAAATCAATTGTTTTATAAAAAGCCTAAAAACATCCCCGTTAATCAAGTTATCGGATTGAAGCAAGGAATAGACATTAAAGCACATATTAACAACTATGTTATCGTTCCACCCTCTACTACATCAAAAGGTAGCTACCAATGGCTCAACAAATTACCAATGAGAGAGCCAAAAACAGATTTAGTTGAGTTTATTAACAAACATCATCCCCTCAACAAACCTAAGAACGACTGGAGAAAACACCATACGGGCAAGAAATGGACTGGCAGAGTGCTAGACAACATCGTTAAGGGCGCACCAGAGGGCCAGCGGAACGATTATTTAACCCGGCTATGTGGACAGATGATATACGCTGGGGCAGATAGTGAAACCGTCTGGACGCTGATTAATTATGCTAACCAATTCAATACGCCACCACTAGAGGACCGGGAAGTCGGGAAGATCGTTGCTAGTGTCTTAAAAGAGGAGTTGAGCAAATGAGTAGAAAAAGACAAGCATTGGACCCCAACAACCCTACAGTTAGAGGGCTAGGACTTGGTGCTTTATTCAATGACTTAGAGAACCAACGTCGCAGCCGACAAGCTACGTCACCAAAAACAATGAAAGAATTAAAGGCGCAGTTACAGCGGGATGGTGAGCAGTGGCGAGATGAGCATAAGAAAGAATTTAAGAATGGCAATGTTAAGATCTTTCATCCCTCACCACGTTCAGTCGCAGACATTCTGGAAAAATACTTATACTACGGAATTATTGCCAATGATGATGAAGAAATGGAACGGGGCCAGGTTTCGTTTTATGACCTAGACAGTGGGACATATAAGGCCAGCCAACGGACACTGGAGAAGCTGGCCACGTGTATAGAGCGTTCCTTGACTACCAGGCAGCTAGCAGAAATAAGACATTATCTGTTTTTAGATAGCCACCGTCTTACAGAAACCCGGACCAAGTGGCTCATCCCCGTTAACAACGGTATTTACAATCAGCACACCCACAAGCTTGAGCCGTTCTCGTCTAAATACGTGTTCAGACACAAGATCATGACCAATTACAACGCCAATGCTACTGAACCATCATTCAACGGCTGGCAGTTGTCGGAATGGTTTCAACAGATCGCAGGTGGCGACCGTGACAAGTTGCTACTGTTATGGCAAACCATATCGGCAGTAGTTAACCCTAATCTGACCACCGACGTTGCCATTTTCCTTGTGGACAACGGGCAAGGGCGCACTGGTAAAAGTACATTTGAGCGATTACTGGAGAACCTAGTGGGCGCTGGTAATTACGGTTCATTGAAGCTAAAAGAGTTTGAAGATGATTTTAAGTTAGCAAGCGCCACTGGCAAGGCCCTGTTAATTGGGGATGATAACAACCCAAACGACTATAACCGGACCAGTGAGAATTTTAAGAGCGTAGCAACTGGAGAAAACATCCTCATCAACCCTAAAGGACTTACCCCATTTAACTATCGCTTTAATAACTTCATTGTTCAGTCGATGAATGGTATTCCCCGTTTTAGTGATACTTCCGACGTCCTGTTCAGACGATTCCGGGTAATCGTATTCGACCATCAATACAAGGCCACCGCAGCCAACAAGCGTATCAAGGATGAATACATCAAAGACCAACGGCTGCTAGAGTTCGTACTAAAAAAAGCCCTTAGTATGACCCCAGACGTGTTACAAGACACCACAGAAAGTCAGGAGATCATTAAGGACATCAAAGAGGACAACGACAGCGTAGATCACTTCATTGAGAACTATTTACCGGAAATGGAGAGTACCCGTGTTCCCATTACATTTTTATTTAAGCTTTTCCTAGCTACTATGGACTACTAGAACAACCCACAGAAAATAAAACAGAATACCTTTACCCGTAGAGCTAAACCGCTAATGGCAAACAAAGGTTGGAAATATTCTAGAAACAATCTAGCGCCCCTTCTTTTTTGGGACGATAACGATATGGAGAAACTAAAGGAATTAGACATTCACTATAAATACGGCGTGAAGGTTAACCCCCATAAAAAACAGCCACTTTTTTTCAAAAGCAACAATAAAGGTGAAAAACCAACAAACTAACTTGCAAACACTTAAATTGTTGCTTCCTGTTATCCATTGATACAACAGCATTTACACATTAAAAAGCAACAAAGCAACAAAGCAACATATGAATATTACATATAAAAAAAGACATTAAAATTAAGCTTTTTCCTTAAAAGAGATTTTCTACCATAAAATCGTTGCCTTGTTACCTGTGGCTTATAAAGCTTGATATATCAATGATTTAGAGTAGCAACATAACCTGGCAACATCCATTTTGAGTTTATCGCCTGTTGCCATAGATTCATCTGGTGATTGAGCAACTACTTACCGCCAAGTAAAAAAGGGTTGATAAAGCATTAGCGTATAAATAAAGAATTGCTCTTTGCTGGAAAATAAAAAAATACGTACTGAGTTTTCAGTACGTATGACAGCCGTTTTATTTAACTTTACTTAGATTATATCACGGTAAGGGGGGATGATTAAGCACCCGTGATCGTTGTTAGTCACTACAGGATAAAAACAATCAGCTCAAAAATAACGAAAAGGAAGTAAAGAAGATATGGACTACAAATTAACAATGGATAATATTAACAGCTTAGCACAGGAAGCGGGCCAACTTTATAATGGCTTAAATAAAAAGATTGAGACCAACCACGAGACGTTTATTGACCCCACAGCACAGGATGAACAGGACACAATGGAGTATGCTCGTAAGATTGCCGCCTTACATGACCAGGCCCAGCAAATTCTAAATAATGCCGTTACTGAAAAGAAACAAGATATTAATGATCGCTACCATAGCAACGTAACGGCGGACCAGTTGGCAGAAGTTAATCAGCTTCGCCAGTATGATCTTTCAGAAGACGAATTAAACGGCTACCTGGACAAGTACAAGGTTAATCCCCCACTGTTAAATGCCTTTGCAGCCGTTATTAAGGACAAGGGATGGACCATTGATGGCTTAACTTATGACAATGAGATGGATATGCTGAAATACTTTCAGACACAAATGCAAATAGTTGTTGATGGTATCGCACATGGTAGCCAACAGACCGCCGTCCCGTTATCTAGTAAGATTGCTGGCCGATTAGTTGACGCCCGCATCAAACAGTGGCAAACACAAATGAGCGAACCATACACAGTAGCCCGCATTAACTAATAAGGTAGAACGTCCCTAATCGTTGTCGGACTGGCAATGGTTAGGGATGATTAAGTTATGCTAGTTACAGAGAAAAAAGCGGGGAGCGTGCAAAAATTGGACCTTTTTCCAGAAGTTGACACCAAAAAAACTGGCAGAAATGTTAAAAGCTTTTTTAAGGATAATTATCCTAAATTAGAACGATTCGCCGGTTATGGTGACATGATTAAATCACCAATAATAGACAGCCAGCCACATTCTAAAAGCCACAGTTCCCCAGACAAGCAATTTATTACCCATGCTTCTTATTCAGAGCTTTTTGACGCCGTTAAAGAAGCAATCGGCAATTGCAAGGACCCGGCTAAAACGATAATCATACAGCATTATGTCAATGGTCGCCCCTTATATATAGTGGCTAATATGCTAAGCATTTCAGTTAAAACATTATATAACAAGCAAGGCGGTTATCTAGTTGAGTTCGCTGACCGTTTGCTAACCAGCACATCGCATTTAGGAAAAGAAAACATTATAGATCTTCATAGTTACTTATGATGATTTTTGATAATTTTTGATTGGAGATGAGTTAATGACAAGAGAAAAACTGACACCTAAGAAGATTAAATTATTGGATGCACTGTTTACTGAGCCGTCTATCAAGGGCGCATATAGTAAGGCTGGAGTGAGCGTGGCTACTGGTGACAGGTACCGCAGGGAAGCAGCATTTAGACGGGAATATGAAAGCCGGAAGCGCTACTTGATAACAGCCACCAGTGACCACCTTAGAGCGTTAAGTGGTAAGGCGGTAGATATACTAAAAGAAGTGTTAGAAAGTCCAGACGCTTCCGACAGCGACAGAATAAGGGCAGCTAAGACCGTACTTGATACCACATATAAGAACGTAGAAATTGAAGAACTCCGCAAACAAGTAGAAGAACTGGAAAACAAAATGAACGGGGGATTTAATAATGAATATTGAGAGTTTGCGAACTAGAATTCAAAAATTAATAGATGAAAGCCGTCAAAATGATTCGGCAGTCTATATTATTACCATTGACGAGAACGGCACCTTGTTTTTTAATGACGGCTATCATCAAGCACAGTATGACGATTGGGAAGCAGCAGCAGAATATATTGACAAGTTGAGAGAAAACGCCAACGATGAATTAACGCTAATCTTTGATGATATTCCGCTCCGGGCGACAAACCCCCAGCTTGCCAAAAAATGGGATGAGTTTGAAAACAAAAGAATTAAATAGCAGCCAATAGCAATAAAAAGGGATGGGCCAAATTAAGTCCATCCCCTTTTTTATGCAAAAAAACCGCACCAAACGGCACGGCTCTTCACTGAAACCTCAAGCGCATTATATCATATGACAGTAACTCAACGGATAACCCGCCTATTTTGTCGCAAAGATTGTGAAGGCAAAATAAAAAAGCCGCCTAAACAGGCGACACCACGCTGGGGAGAAGATTAATATTTTTCCGCACTTTTTCCACACTTGCGGTAAAAAATACGTTTTTCAGTGTTTTTGCAAAAATAAAAATGCCTTTATATCAACGTTTTGAGCTGATATAAAAGCACCGAAACAATAAAAAATCACCCGCACGGGGATCGAACCCGTAACTCCGCCTTGAGAGGGCGACGTCTTAACCAATTTGACCAGCGGGCAATAAACAATACAAGAGAAGTATACAGATTTTCTCATATATTGTCAAACATTAATTAATTTACTATTTAGATCAATTAATAAAGACAAAATCATTCAAACGATAGTTCTAGTAAATAAATCCTCATCTTCTTGACGTGAGCAGTTGTCGCCCAAACATCGTGATAATTCTTCTTTTCTTGATGCGTCTTAACAAAAAAGCTTTCTAGCAAATCACCATTTTTAGCCACAAAGTCATTTGATAGTCGATTTACCATTAAGCGATCATCCGGAAAATAGAAAGCAGCATCTGCAATTTTCAATGAGTCCTTAATAAAAACGGAAATTGTATTGATATACTGTACTTTTTCACTCACTATTAGTTCTGGATGATGCTTAATCTTGGTTAATACGTAATAAATTGAATCAGAATTACTTGCCATTTTCTCTTCTCCTCAATGTCTAAAGGTATTTTACCAAGAAAAAAATCACACGTAAAATTTCAACAAAAAAGGGCTCCGAATAATACGGAACCCTAACTAATTGGGCATACTGGTCTCGAACCAGTAAATTATGGATTCAGAGTCCACTGCCTTACCAGTTTGGCGAATGCCCAATAAGATAACAATAATAATATACACGGTGAATTTTAATTAGTCAACCATTTTCTTCGGATTCATCTTAATCAAATTCACTAATGACGATGTTTTTGTAACCAAATCCGCCACTGCGTTACCATATTAATCCACGGATGCCTAGTCCCATTATTCCAATAGTCAACATCTGCTTTAATTTGCCGTTGTGACCACCGAGAGTAATCATGGTGCATAAAGTTATAATCTTGCACCTCAGACTGGCTTTCCCAAATAGCAGCCATTATAAACTGGCTTCGGGTCCGTTGTAACTTTGGATCGACTTGGTCTACCGCGGTGACATCTAATACTTTAGCAGTCGCAATTGGCGGAATTACCCGATTATCCTTAATATATGGGCCAACCGGGACGTTAATCAAGGCACCCTTCATTACCTCTTGCCAATTCTCTCGTGTTTGATAACGATGCTCTAATCCCGGCTCAACATCGTTTGCTAATAGGTAATTTCTCTCTTCGCCCCAACTAAGTACAACATGGAGTTTAAATGCCGCAACCATGATAGATTTCCCCCTCGCAACCTTGTTATTACTATTTTACCGCAAATCTTTTCCCTGTAGCGGTTCACATAGGGAAAAATCCATTCTAAATAATAGACAAGCTCTAAGAAGTTCACTAGAATGCACTTTATGGGGGTAGCTTTTTAATGAAGAAGTATTCGAAATTATTTCTCCCGCTAATCTATAGCTTGATTTTTATCACCGCGATCTGGTCCTATCAGAATATTGAAACAGTAAACTCAAACACTAACATCTTCATTCATGAAGTCCAGATTCACACTCAAAATATTATTAACCAGGTTACGGGAAAAAAGAAACAAAAACCGAAATTAACAAAAGATAACTCGCAAAGGACAGAAAAAAAGGCCACTTACTCGAAGCCTGTCGGTAAATGGCCGACAAATTCTGCCACTATTTTTATTAATATCAAAGATCCGGTCTTACGAAGTGCTGCTAAATCAGCGATCAAAGCATGGAATGATACTGGCTCCTTTACTTTTCACGTGGTTAAGAAGCAAAAAGATGCAAATATTCTTTTCACAACGATTGATGATGATAAGGATGGAGCGGCTGGTTTAACAGAAGCAAATATTAATTCTGGCAATGGCAACTTCATCTACGTAAGGGTCGAACTCAACTCTGCATATCTGCTAAATCCGGTTTACGGTTATTCACAACGACGGATCATCAATACAGCCGAGCATGAACTTGGTCACGCCATTGGTCTTCACCATACAGATAACATTTCAGTAATGCAGCCAACCGGTTCTAATTACCCAATTCAATCAACAGATATTCAAAACGTTAAGCTCCTCTATTCACGGAAAAACACCGCATCAGCTTCATCTCAGTCTCAAACTAATACTACTAATAATAACTAGATTCCCTCTTAAATTTAAAATCCACCAGCTGATTCATGATAAAATGACACCGTGTGTATTTTTAAGAAAGGTTATCGTTTCAATGAATTCAAATAAAAAAGCTCTCGGTCTTGCAATGGTAATCACCGCAACCACTTTTTGGGGAATTTCCGGTCTGTTTGCCAAGGCCCTTTTTAACATTAGTCCGTCCATCACTTCACTATGGCTAACCCAGTGGCGGTTAATTTTTGGTGGTGTGATTATGATTGTTATTAGCAAACTAATGGGCAACCATCCATTTGCAATTTTCCATAATTTACACGATACCTGGGTTATCTTTGCCTATGGTGTAATTGGTCTGGTACCTGTCCAGTTTGCTTACTTTATGGCAGTTCAAGAAGGAAATGCTTCCATTGCCACTATTCTTCAATTTGTTGGCCCCTTCTTCATTATCGCTTATCTGGCCGTTTTTCGACATGAGCCACCACGAAGAATTGAAATCATTTGTGCAATCATCGCCTTCCTCGGTGTCTTCATCATTGCCACTCATGGTCGATTCAACCACTTAGCTGTCACACCAGCGGTCCTCTTTTGGGGCTTTATCTCAGCGGTTGGTGTTGCCACCAATACTTTGATCCCCCAGAAAATGTTACAAACTGGGCGTGTACCATCGCTAGACGTTACTGCATGGGGACTTCTGTTTGCTGGCATCGTTCTTTTAGCAATTCACCCTCAGCAACCGGCAATTCCAAACGTTCCCAGTGTTTGGATCGACTGTGCAAGCATCTTAATTATTGGAACAATCATTCCGTTCTACTTGGCAAATACCTCACTCAGATACATTGATGCAACAACATTTAGTCTAATGGATGCCTTTGAACCACTTTCGGCAACTATCGGTTCCGTTTTAATTTTCCACCTTTACCTAACCGGAGCTGATATTCTTGGATCCATTCTGGTTATCGTTGCGGTATGTGCAATCAACATTCGTCCACACCGCAAGAATGCTAGTGACTAATAAGAAGGAGGATATAATATGACAGAAGATGGTTATAAATATGATGAAGATGGCTTTCGTGAGGATCTTAAGAATGATCCCAATGTTCTTCACCAGCCCGACGCTGATCGGACAAGCTGGAAGCTAAAGGTTCTTTCTTACGATGAAACAATTGATGTTCTTAATGGTGATACTAAGGTCCAACCCGAGTTTAAGTTCTCTGATGAAGTATTGGATAAAATTGTTAAGGAAAAGCCTGAGTTGAAATCTGATGAGGATATTAAAAACCTCATTAAAGATAAAGACCAGCAAATCCTTCTCGCAAGGTATAACGAGGATCAGGCTAATAATCAAACAATTAGTCCTGATAGTGAAGCCCAGGATAAGGAATAGTTAGTCAAAAGAAGCTGAGAAAAATATTCTTCTCAACTTCTTTTCTTCTATATAATTCAAAAAGGGCCATCTGGAATTATTCCAAATGACTCTTTTCTTGATTCATCTATGATTAGTTATCACTAATAACAGTACCAACCTTACCGGCAAGGGCATCGTCTAAGCCGTTAAGTGAAGTAATCAAAGCTTTCCGCTCTGGGTGGCCTTCAACGAAGGATAAGCAGGCTTCAATCTTAGGAAGCATACTACCAGCAGCAAATTGCTTTTCATCCATGTACTTTTGGGCTTCGGCAACGTTTAATGTCTTCAAAGCCTTTTCATCTGGCTTACCGTAATTTACAAATACGTAATCAACAGCAGTTAAGATGATTAAAGTATCAGCATCAATCTTATCAGCAAGTAATGCGCTAGAACGATCCTTGTCGATAACTGCTGGAACACCTTCTAAGCCATCGTCAGTCATGATAACGGGAACACCGCCACCACCACCAGCGATAACAAGATCGCCAGCTTCAATCAAAGTCTTGATACTGTTCAATTCCATAATCTTCTGTGGAAGTGGAGAAGGAACAACTTGACGATAGCCACGGCCAGCGTCTTCTTTGAAGGTGTAGCCCTTTTCCTTTTCAATCTGTTCAGCTTGTTCTTTAGTGTAGAAGTCACCAACAGGCTTGGAAGGATTCTGGAATGCAGGGTCTTTAGGATCAACAGCAATTTGAGTAACAACAGTTGCTACGTTCTTGTTCATCCAACGACGGTGCAATTCATTTTGAAGACTTTGTTGTAAGTGGTAACCAATATAACCTTGACTCATTGCCCCACATTCTGGGAATGGGAAGGCAGCAGTCTTACCGTTTTCAGCAGCAAAGTTCATTCCAAGGTTAATAGCACCAACTTGTGGACCATTACCGTGGCTGATTACTACTTGGTTACCAGCATCAATTAAACCAATTAAAGAAGAAGCAGTATTCTTAACCAGCTTTAATTGTTCTTCGGGGGACTTACCAAGGGCGTTACCACCCAAGGCAACAACTACTTTAGCCATCTAGAGAGTCCTCCTTAGTTGTGTTCACCTAAAGTTGCAACCATAACAGCCTTGATGGTGTGCATCCGGTTTTCAGCTTCACGGAATACAACTGAGTTCTTGCTTTCGAAGACTTCATCAGTAACTTCCATTTCCTTAAGACCGAACTTCTTGTAGATTTCCTTACCTACTTCAGTGTCAAGGTTGTGGAATGCTGGAAGACAGTGTTCGAAGATAGCCTTAGGGTTTTCAGTAGCGTCCATAACTTCCTTAGTAACTTGGTAAGGCTTGAGAAGCTTGATCCGCTTTTCCCACATGTCATCTGATTCACCCATTGATACCCAAACATCGGCGTAGATAACATCCATGCCCTTAACGCCTTCCTTAACGTCGTTAGAAACAACGATCTTAGCGCCAGTTTCGGCAGCAATAGCGTTAGCCTTGTCAAGAACTTCCTTAGTTGGGTTCAATTCCTTAGGAGTTACAACGTGGTATTCCATACCCATAACAGCAGCACCTAACATCAAAGCGTTAGATACGTTATCTTGACCGTCACCAACAAAGGCGAACTTGATTTGTTCGTAAGGCTTCTTCAATACTTCATGAGCAGTTAAGAAGTCAGCCAATACTTGTGTTGGGTGGTCTTCATCAGTTAAACCGTTCCAAACTGGAACACCTGAGTACTTAGCCAAAGTTTCAACATTCCGTTGTGAGAAACCACGGTATTCAATACCATCAAACATACCACCAAGAACACGGGCAGTATCCTTAACAGATTCCTTGTGACCAATGTGTGAGCCTGATGGGCCAAGGTAAGTTACGTGAGCACCTTCATCCTTAGCACCAACTTCGAATGAGCAACGAGTACGTGTTGAACTCTTTTCGAAGATTAAGGCAATGTTCTTGCCTTCAAGGTTCTTACCTTCAGTACCAGCGTACTTAGCCTTCTTTAAGTCTTCAGCAAGGTCAAGCATGTATTCCATTTCACGCTTGTTAAAGTCTGAAAGTGTCAAAAAACTACGATTACGTAAATTGAATGCCATAATTAAATTTCCTCCTTGAAATTCTTTACGGTTTATATAATAGTAAGCACTTTCAAAAAAAATCATTTTGCTTCAAAATGATTCATCAAAAAGTTTAAATTTATTTTCACAATGATCAAAAATATGCATTTAAAGAAAGCGGATCCATCACTATTCATACATTATTCAACCCAATAATATACATTTCACAAGCATTTTATTAATCAGTATGCTTAATATTCAATATCTAATGAATTATTATTGACTTTCGCTCCAGCTTCAAATAAACTCAAAATGACTCAAATTGATTCGAGGTATTAAAATGAACTTCTACATTGTTGATAATGATAACAACGCTACATCTCTTCTTAAAGATATTATTGAGAACGACTTTAATAATTCAGTTGTTGGTACAACCTTCAATGCTGAACAAGCATTTGAAGATGTTATTCGCTTGAGTATTGATGTTATGTTTGTTAACCCGTCCCTGTCACAGATTAACGGGATTGAGCTAATTAAGCGAATTCAACAAAGCAACCATCACCCTCACTTCATAATGGTTAGTCAGGCATTCGATCCTGCAGGAAGAACAAACGCCTACCGAGCCGGAGTTGACTTCTGTATCGAAAAGCCCTTGAACGTTGCTGAAGTGAAAACTGTTATTAAATTAATTGGTGAAAACATTAATATGTCAAACCGGATGTTGCAGATACTTGATCTGGTCAGTGGAGCTGCCAATCAGAACACGACTAATATTAACTTCAAGAGTAAGGAAAAGGAGAACGTGAAGTCAATTCTTCGTTTTCTCGGGATCACAAACGGTTCTGGCGCGCAAGATATTACCCGAATTATCAATGTTATGATTGAGCAGGGAATCACGTTTGACAAAATTAACTTTCATGAAATTTTTCGGTGTGACGATCACGGTAAAAAGATTATTCTTCAACGGATTCGTCGTGACCTCAAGACCGGTCTAAATAACCTTGCCCATATGTGCATTGATTATCCAGAAAACGATATTATTTTGGAATATGCTAATAACCTTTTTGAATACAAGAATGTTCATAATGAAATGAAAATTATTAATGGTACTGCCTCACGTGGCGGCCAGGTCTCAGTCAAGCACTTTTTCAACGGTCTAGTTCAAGAAAGTGCTCAAAAGTAAAAGGAAAGCCATTCAGAAACTTTGCTAGTTCCTGAATGGCTTTCTCTTACTTTTTTATCAGCTGGATCGTTAAATAAACCCAAATGACAATCAAAATAACGGTATATAGTGTGGCAATCCACATGACCCACTGCAAGAATGGGATTAATTTGAACATATTCAAAATCGTAAAGCAAATTGTCAAAACACACCAAACAGCAATTCGTATCTGAAGCTGATGACGTTGCTTATTGAGTTGCTGACGATTCATTACTTGTTTTCGCCCATTTCAGCCCGCAGCTTCTTGCCGATCTCTTCGTAACCT
>LHCFI01400__coassemble_1508_pt1 | contig 39707 bp, 33 predicted proteins | sample LHCFI01400__metabat2_low_PE_062 | metagenome-assembled genome bin LHCFI01400 | reverse complement strand
AAATTAAACTTATTCCTCTTGTCGGAAACGTGTAGGCCAGATCTCCCCGGGTAAGGATATTAACTTTCGTACCATGTCACCGGTAGCTTTACTGAAAGTAACTTCGAGTAGTGTTGGACTTTAACTTGTCATGCAGTCTTATCCAGTTAGTTCCAGCCTTATAGCTACTTCTTGTTCATCGGTGCAGTACTTTGCCTTAGACTTCCTTCAGATTCCACCTCGCAGTGGACACCCTTGTCCTCAGCTCATGGTTCCGACTACTACGGCCCATAGCGGACTCTCACCGCCTAGCTAATACCCATGCCGGGCGCACACGACCTCCGTGAAGCGGTGTAGAACACCACTCCCCGGAGAAATCGTTAGCTTTCCGCGAGTTCTTTGCGAGGTCGCACTCTACTTCTTCAACCCATATCCCCAAGCTAATAGAGCAAAGATGATTACTGATAAGATCAACGGAATTCGTGTTGAATCGATGAAGAGTAATATTACCAAGACGGCAAGGAAGAAAATAATCGTTAACCAACTAGTAACGGGGAAACCTGGCATTTTGAAGTAGCTAACCCCTTTTGGATTTCTTTGCCGGTACTTAATATGTGCTGCTAAAATAATGATCCACGTAAAGATAAAGGTAATTGTGGAGATCCCGGCAATCACATCAAAGATTCCAGCTGGCATAATGTAGTTCAAAATTACGGTAATGAAGAGAATCAATGACGAGAAAGTCAAAGCATGATTAGGAACTGCTTTGGCGCTCAACTCACCGAACCGCTTTGGTGCATTTCCGCTCTGAGCAAGCGAGTACAGTGACCGACTTGTACTAAAGATTGCACTATTAGTTGCGGACATTGCGGCAGTCAATACCACAAAGTTAATGATTCCGGCTGCTCCTGGGATACCAATTGCAGCGAACACCTGAACAAACGGACTAGAAGTAGTCTTGATTTGAGTCCATGGGTAAATTACCATCATTGCAATCATTGAACCGATGTAGAACAAACCAATCCGTACCGGCAAAGTGTTGATTGCCTTTGGAATATCCTTTTGCGGATCCTTAGTTTCACCGGCAGTCAAACCAACCATTTCAATTCCAACAAAGGCAAAGACAACCATTTGGAATGACATCAAAAAGCCCATGGGTCCGGTTGGGAAGAAACCACCATGATTAACAAGGTTGCTTAGTTCCACTGTTCGATTGTCGATATGGCTATGCATCAGGAGCATTACCGCACCAATCACAATCAGGACAATAATTGCCAACACCTTAATCATTGAGAACCAACTTTCTAGTTCCCCAAATAAACCGACATTCACCATGTTAACCAACATCAAAAGAACAACGATTGACAGCGGACCAACCCACTGAGGCATTGATGGGAACCAGTATTTCAAGTAAATCCCCGTTGCGGTTAAGTCAGCCATTGCTAATGTTAACCAGCAAGCCCAATACATCCATCCGGCAACGAATTCCATTCGGTCACCAAGGTATTCTTTAACTGAATCAATAAACGAGTGTTTAGAAGTATCAGCGAGAATTAGTTCCCCTAACGCACGCATCATAAAGAAGCAAAAGATACCGACGATTAGGTACGAAAGGATAATCGCTGGTCCGGCTTGTTGAATTGCCTTCCCTGAACCAAGGAATAGTCCAGTACCAATTGCACCTCCAATGGCAATCATCGTTACGTGTCGACTCTTTAATGAGCGCTTTAACTTCTGTTGTTGCTGTTCGTCCATAATCTGCCTCCTTAAAATTTAACTTCTATCTTTTGCATATATCGCTTTTACAAAAAGGGCGCCCCTGGTTTTTATACCAGGGACGTCCTTTTAACGCGGTTCCACCCATCTTTATAGCTCAAATTAATGAACTACCTCTCAGTTGATAAAGGAACCACCCAATTCAAACGTACATGCCATTTTGTTAGTCCCGAATTTCAGCTAACATCGGAATCTCTGTTCACTAACATTAAATATTACTCATAATTATAATGATTTTACGCCTAATGTCAAACAATATTTTGAATATTTATGTAATCTTTCGGATTTTGAAAGCCTACTCATAACGATATTGTTAGGATTTCAATTGTTTTTTAAAAAAGGTTCTACTGCTGCATAGTCGTAACGTGTTCGACAGAGACTTGCTAGAGCTAGCATAGTCGTTCTACTGCTACACAGTCATAACGTGTTCGCCGTGACCGCAACTTCCGCCTAAATATCCCGGACTTGATTATTACTAATCATCGTCCGGGATTCCTTAGTGCTCAGTTGCTAATCCGTCACGGCTCGCACTCACTCAAACATTCAGCACCTTATTCAAGAAACTCTTGGTGTCGGGATGTTGAGGGTGTTCGAAGATTTGGTCGGGTGTTCCTTGCTCACGGATGTCACCGTCATGGAAGAAGACAACGCGATCGGCAACTTGCTTAGCGAAGCCCATTTCGTGGGTAACGACAATCATCGTCATCCCTTCTTTAGCCAACCGCTTCATAACTTCAAGAACGTCCCCAACCATTTCTGGGTCAAGGGCACTTGTTGGTTCATCGAACAGCATTACGTCAGGCTTCATCGCCAATGCTCGAGCAATTGCCACCCGTTGTTGTTGACCACCGGATAGCTTAGTTGGGTTGGCATCAGCCTTTTCACTTAAACCAACAATATCTAGGTAATGCATTGCTGCCTTCTTCGCTTCGTCCTTACTCATTTTCCCCAGTTCTACCGGAGCTAATGTAATGTTTTGTAAAACATTCATGTTCGGGAAGAGGTTGAAGTGCTGGAAAACCATTCCGATATTTTGCCGAACTTGGTTAATGTTTACTTTTGGATCTGCAATGTCATAACCATCAACGTAAACGTGTCCGCTATTCGGTTCTTCCAATTTATTAATGCACCGTAAAAAGGTACTCTTCCCTGAACCAGAAGGGCCAATCATGCAAACCACTTCGCTTGGCTTAACGTTGAGATCAATTCCCTTTAGCACTTCGTTACTGCCGTAGCTCTTGTGTAGGTCCTTAACTTGAACTTTGTATTTTTTATCCATATTAAGCCATCCTCTTTTGTACGTAGTTTGATAACCATGTTAATAGGGTAATGATAATGATGTAGATTACCGCAATGATGGTCCACATTCTAAACCCTTCCATGTTTTGCGAAATAATTACTGTCCCGGTTTGGGTTAATTCCATGACACCAATTGCCGATAGGATTGAAGTATCCTTCAGGGTAATGATGAATTGGTTAACCAATGATGGCACCATCAACTTGAACCCTTGTGGAGCAATAACCTTAATTAAAGCCTTACTGTATGGTAATCCTAAACTTCGAGCGGCTTCCCACTGTCCTTGGCTAACGGATTTGAAACCACCTTTAACAATGGCACCAATGTAGGCCCCTTCATCAAGGGTTAATGTCAAAATCCCGGCAAGGAATAGCGGAACCTTATGACCAATCACGTTTGGAACCCCCATGTAAATAAAGAAGGCCAAAACAATCATTGGGATCCCCCGGAAGATGTAGATTAAGGTACTTGAAATACCGTTAGCAAACTTATTATTAACGACACCCAAGACACCAAGAATTACACCAAAGATCATTGCAAAGATAATCCCGACAACGGTTAACTCAATCGTCATCCACAAACCACGAAGAAGTGCTTCACGGTTAGTCTTTAATAATCCTAAAATTGTGTGGTCAGCAGCGGTAGTCTTAGTTGTCCCGTTACCCTTAGTGTACTTATCAATAATTTTATCTAATTGACCAGTATCCTTTAACCATTTAATCCCATCGTTAACCTTCTTTTGGAGTTCCAAGTTCTTGCCCTTTTGGAAACCAACGGCAACAGGTTGCGCATCAATTGGCTTCTTAGTAACAATCTTTAGCGGAACTCCGGTCTTAATCCCGTATTGAAGAACCGGACCATCATCAAAGGTTGCGGCCGTGTTGCCGTTTTTTACATCGTTCCACATGGTGTTCGATGAATCGAAGTACCGGATCTTGTAACCATATTTATCTTGGTTCTTCTTCAGGTACAATGCAGCACTAGTTCCTGACTTAGCTGAAACGGTTTTGCCTTTCAACTGCTTCATCGACTTAATGTTGCTATCCTTGGCAACTGCCATAACAACACCATCAGTGTAGTAGGGAGTTGAGAAATCATACTTGGCTTTCCGTTCATCAGTAACACTCATCCCGGCGATTACCGCATCAACTTGACCTGATTCAAGCGCCTGCAAGTCACCGTTAAAGCTCATTGGCTTTAGCTTGTACTTAAAGTGCTCGTGTTTAGAAATTTTTTTAAGAATTTCAATTTCAATTCCTGGGTTCTTTCCAGAATACCCACCCTTGCTATCCTGAATTTCAAAGGGTTCAAACGTATTGTTTGTTGCAAAGGTATAGGTTGGGTCAGCAGATGCCGGTTGCTGTTCGACGACCACCCACCCAATTACAATTCCAACAATCGCAATAAAGGCAGTGATTAATTTTTTCCAATGATTGCTTTGCATCTATACCGACTCCTCTTTAATCAAATTTTAACGTTGGTAATACATTATCATTCAGCCAAAAAGAAGTGAATAGTTTTAAGTGAATCGTGTGCTTATCCAAGATGAAATCGGTTTAAACTAATCTTTTTAAAGGCTAATGCCCACAATTTGATTAATTTTATTAAGTGAAATTTTGATGGATGATTTTTGATGAGAGATTTCTCATTTTAAATGATCCAAAAAAACTTTGACATTTATTATTAAACGCCAAAGTTCCCCTTTAATATAGTGTTTGATATTCTTTAATAAAATCAGCAAAGAACGGTAGTGTAAAAGCAACTTCTCCCCATTTTGTTGCCGTAATGAGTTGATCATCCAATAGTCGACGTCGATAAATTGAAATATAATTTTTATCTCGATGCATCTTTTTGGCAATCTCTGCAACTTTAACACTAGCTTTACCACTCTCCGACATTGCTTTAATAAATTCTCGATCCTTGTTGGATAACTCTTGGTACATTTTAATATATACATTTCGATAGAGTTCCGCTTGATAGTTCGGTAAAATTTTCTGGACTACCGCACTCGTTATCTCTGTTTCTTTTGTCCGCCATAGTAGGAATCCTAACAGCTGAAATGCATATGCATAACCATTTGTCATCTTTGTGATTTGGTTAAGGGTGTCATCATCTATCGTCCGTCCCTTTCGATTAAACGCTCGACGGTAGCTTTGTTTGATAGTTAATAAGCTTAATGGTTCAAGATAGATTCGCTGACTACGTAATAAGAAAGTTAATAATTCATCATTTTGTAATTCAGATACCTTATTTGGCAACCCAGCCATTAATAAGGCAATATGGTAGTTATTTCTCAGCAACAATTGATAAATTCCCGCAAATTCACGTAATTCCGGGGTTGAACTGATTTCATCAATCGTTATTAATAATGATAAACCACGCTTCTTTAACATTTCTGCCATTTTCTCCAATAGAACCTGATATGGCAAATTAGTAGACAGTGTCTCTCGATGATTATAATCAATCTCTAGTCCATTTGTACTCAATTTTATTCCATCGATCCCTGTAAGCAATTTTCTTAAACTATTATCTGCTTGTGCGTAAACTGATTCAATTAACGTTGGAATAAACCTTTTTCCCATCGTTAAATCAACAACCAGCCAATCATCATGTTTCATCATGTTGTGACTAATATCTGTTAGAAGTGTCGTCTTTCCTGACCCACGCATCCCGTAAACAAGAGTGGTTAAAAATGGACTATCTGGATCTTGAATATCTTCTTCGAGTTGCTTCACAATTTTACTACGATCCAAGAACAGCCGAGGAACACGCCCGAAGCTTGGATTAAAAGGATTCTTCTCCACCATTTTTATACTCCTTTATACTTTTTATTTTATTTTATACTTCTTTATACTTTAAATCTACTTTTATACTTCTTTATACTTTAAACCTAAAAAGCAGGTCTAATTGGTATTACCACCAGCTAGAACTGCTAATTTTTATCTACTCATTATTTCAGACACTGTTTATAGTATTGCTCAGCTTCCTCATCCGTTAAGTCATACGCTTCTTTCAAATTAGCAATGATTCGTTCTTTTGGCAATTGCTGTTTGATGAACAAGCTTGTAACCTGTAAAATTGCTTCTTCTTTTCCTTCTTCTATACCCTCTTGCCGCGCGACCTTCAATCCATGGCGACGATCCATTTCATATAACGATAAACGCTTGTATTCCGCCCTCCATTTCTTATTATGCTTGACGAATGCGATTCTTTTCTTTAATTGTACGATGAAACGATCGTCACCATCAACTTTACGATTAGCAATCACGTCCAAAAATTTTTGTAAAGGCTGATTAACATCTTTCCGCAGGCTCGGAATATTTAAGAAAATTGTTGTTGCCCCATCGTCTGCGATATGTTCTGGACTTCCATCAACGTGTCGATGAATGGTATATTGCTGCAAACCTAAGCCAAGCGGGTCAAAGCAGCAAAAGAAAATCACATATGAATTATTAGCTTCTTGGTAATTTTTCCCTTTTTCGTACGAATCAAGTGATGTCATCGCTTAGTAATATCGCGCTCGTTTTAACAGATCTTTTTCATCTGCAACCTGCATTTCTATATCATAGCAATTATTTTTCGTATCCCGAGTGAATACATCAAAGCGGACTCCCTTCGCATCTGGAGCAAAATTAATCTCTTCTTGGCTATTTGGTAGTTTGATATGATCAATTTTCAACTCCGGTAAAACACGTTGAATTACTTCCTGACAAATCTTTGGATCAATCATCACCTTACTGAAAACAAAGTCATTTGATAATCCGGCATCTTCCCATTTCTGAATTAAGTTCATTTTTTCGCCTCCTACTAACTAAAGAACGGAAAAAATGGACTTTTTAACTAAATTCAAAAGAAAACCAGGAGCAACCACCTGTTAAGGAGGTTATTCCTGGTTTAATTATGTTTCGGCAGAGACTTGTTAGAGCTAGTGGTTCTAGGCAACATAGTCAAGATCTGCTCACCGCGACCGCCACCTCCGTCTAACTATCCCGTCCTTGATTGTAAACAATCATCGTCCGGGATTCCTTAGTACTCGGTGGCTAGTCCGTCGCGGTTCGCACTCTACTTTTTAAACGGTACCGCGTTTTCTTTGGTGATCTTAGTAACACCGTGCATGTATGGAACTAAGACTTCTGGAATGGTTACGGAACCATCTTCGTTTTGGTAGTTTTCCAAAATAGCGGCAACGGTCCGACCAACGGCAAGACCTGAACCATTCAAGGTGTGAACGTATTGTAACTTACCATTTTCATCACGGTATTGAGTGTGCATCCGGCGAGCTTGGAAGTCCAGGCAGTTTGAACAACTTGATACTTCACGGTACTTGTTTTGAGCTGGCATCCAAAGTTCAAGGTCATGGGTTTCAGAAGCGGTGAAACTCATGTCACTAGTAGTCAATGTAATGACGTGGTATGGCAAACCGAGCTTCTTCAAGATGTTTTCAGCATTGGCGGTCATCTTTTCCAATTCATCCCATGAATCTTCTGGCTTCGTGTACTTAACCATTTCAACCTTGTTAAATTGGTGCATCCGGATCAGACCACGGGTATCTCGCCCAGCGGCCCCAGCTTCTGAACGGAAGCATGGTGTCAAGGCTGTAACGTAAACTGGCAATTCTTCTGCCGGAATAACGTCGCCACGGTAGTAGTTAGTCAATGGTACTTCGGCAGTTGGGATCAAGGTCATATCTTCACCGTTAACTTGGTAAACACCCTTCTTAAATTTAGGGAATTGACCGGTTCCGTACATTGAAGCAGCGTTAACAATGTATGGTGGCAATACTTCAGTGTAGCCGTCCTTCATGTGTTCATCGAGCATGAAGTTGTAAACGGCACGTTCAAGCTGGGCACCTAAACCAAGGTAGTAAACAAACCGGGCACCAGAAACTTTCCGTGCACGGTCAAAGTCAAGGATTCCCAAGTTTTCACCAACATCCCAGTGGTGCTTTGGTTCGAAATCAAAGTCACGGATCTTGCCGACCTTCCGTAATTCAACGGAACCTTCTTCAGTCAAACTTACTGGAACGCCATCGTGAGGAATGTTTGGCAAGCGAGACATCTTATCGTGGAAGACTTCATCATTTGCTTCAACTTGTTCATCGAGTTCCTTGATTTGGTCACCCAATTCACGGGTTTCCTTGATTGCATCGTCAGCTGATTCACCATTCCGCTTAGCTTCACCAATCTTCTTTGAAGCATCATTCCGTTGAGCCTTCAAAGCTTCAGTCTTTTGAAGCAAGTCACGACGCTTTTGATCAAGTTCGATTACTTCATCAATTTCTTCAGCCTTAACGCCCCGAGTAGCTAATTTTTGCTTAAAGAATTCGGGATCTTTACGAATCTTCTTAATATCTAACATTGTATCCTCCTAACAAAAAGAGCCATTCCATCCTCAAAATATTTTGGGACGAAATGGCTCTTAGTTCCGCGGTACCACCCAAGTTTGACAGTTAAATGTCACCCTCGCGATGGATAACGGCCATCAACCGTGCGGCATTACCCGCCCACATTTACTTGCACCGGAGTTTCGATCAACAACTTGCACCTACCGTTGTCTCTCTGAATGATCTACTTGAAATGCATCCGTGTTTAATATTCGCCATTATCATATTACATCTGGCGTTATTTAGCAATCGATATTTTAATAAAATTTATTTTAATTTGCATGACGCAAACCAAATAGTGAAGTTAACCCGGCAATCCGTAGTCCAAGACCATGAAGAATATTTGTCTTTTTTGGTTCAGCTGGACGATGAATCAACGGTGGACGTGAACTGGTCTTGGTATACCGGTCATCAAGTCGTTCATTATCAAACTTATTGTAGACAATTACGATCTTTGAATCAGGAGTCCAGGCATTTACCTGTTCACTTGGCAAAAATGCCCGATCAGGTGCACAGCCTTTAATTTCAGGAGCATCAAATTCAGCCCATTCCTTTGGTGAATCAGGTTGGATAACCCATTGACTATAAGTTACTTGCCCATCTGCTGTTGGTACCTTACTGCGTTGAAAACGAACAGTTTGTTTGATTTCTTGCTGAGTACCATCAACGTCCACTAAGACGATCGTTCGTGTTAACTTTGCCGTCAGCGCATCAGTCAATTGTTGTTCTTCTACAGTAACCATCTGCACCTAACCTCACTTACTTTTTAATAATTTATCGAGTATTAACTTAATTCAAGTCAACCATTACAGTGCCATTTAACATGTAGTTGTAGACCCTAATATTAAAAATGTCAAAACTCGTTTATCAAAATATAAGTATTTATTAAAAATACTTAAAAATAAAAAGCAAACCCAAACATCTAAGTAAAAAAGTGTTTAGGTTTGCTTTAAAACTTATAAATAATCGAGTTTAGCTAATCTTCACGTTTGCGTGCAAGACCAAACGATGCAGCAAGTCCGGCAAGGCCAAGACCTAGTAATGCAGTTAGGTTATGTGAATCACCAGTTTGTGGCAACCGTGATTGAGCCTTGTGACTAATAACAACACTTGGGGCTTGTTGATGAGCAATCGAACTATTAGCAGTTGCTACTGGAAAGGCTACAGTTGCAGCTACACCATTAGTCGGTCGATAAACAGTAGTAGTTCCTGCAACTTTTTGACCCTGAGTTGTCACTTTTTCAGAGCCGTTCTCACCAGTTTCACCAATTGTTTGATCCGTGGTTTGTGAACCAGTAGTTTCCGGTTGTAGTCGTGCAAAGGCTGCTAAATCATCCTTGACAGCTTGCTGGTACTTAGCCAAAGTTGCTTGATCCTGGGCTAACTGTTGCTGATCCTTTTGAAGCTGAGCCTTTAGATCCGCAATTGTAGTATCACTAGTAGTCTTAACAAGTGCAGCATTTGCGGCATCCAATTCAGTCTTCTTGGTAGCTAAGACTTTTTGGCTGTCCTTCAGCGCTGCTTGGTCATTACTCAATTTCTTTTGAAGTTTCTCAACACGGGCAGATAAATTACTTATTTCACCAGGAATTGCAGCAGCAAATTTTGCATATGATTGCGCAAAGAGTTGCATTGCCAAACTATTCTTTAACTTATTTCCTTCTAGTTGATTTAATTGATCCTGAGCACTCAGTAATTCTTTCTTAGCGTTATCCAAAGCACTCTTCTTAGCAGTTAAAGTCTCCTGAGCCTTCTTCAAAGCTGATTGGACATTTTGAGCTGCTTGTTGTTTAGTTTTCTGATCCTTTTGATCAGCAGCTAAGGTCTGTTGAGCAGTTTGCAGATCTGCTTTAGCTTGGTTTAATTCCTTAGCTTGGTCGTCCTTTGATTTACCAGCGGCATCTAAAGCAGCCTTCTTTTCATTAACTTGACCTTGGGTTGCATTGGCTTTAGCTTGCGCGTCAGTAACCTCTCGTTGCTTAGTTGTAACTGCTTCTTGAGCTGTTTGAGCCTTCTTCTTAGCTGAATCAAGTTTTTGTTGAGCAGTTGTAACAGCATCAGAAGCTGTCTTTACTTCTGCTTGATCATTTTCAACAGTTTCTGATGAATCCTGGGCATCGTGCTCAGCCTTATCAGAAGCAGTCTTCTTTTGGTTATATTCATCTTGAGCAGACTTAATATCATCTTGACTAGCGCTAGACTGTTGATCAACCCCTGGAGTTGTAGCACCTTGAGCTAACTTAGCCTTAACTTCAGAGGTGGCGTTAGCGTCGCTGATGAAGTTAAAGTGGATACTACCATCATTATCATTAAAGGAAACAGCTAAATATTGATTAACCTTCAGATCCTTAGTTATATAATTAAAATTATTATTTCCTTCCTGCGGATCGTTTAAGAAGGCTGTTGTGTGACCACCAAATCCTGGCTTTCCACCATTATTATCACTGTATATCATAGACATAATGGTTATATATAAGCTCTCCTTAATCTCAGCCATTGATAATGAATTTCTTTTATTAGCATCGTTCAACCGGAAAAGAAGGCCGCTAGACATATTTTCACCAACAAATTGAGTGTTTACTCCCGCCTGATTAGCCGCCTCTTTCAGTCCATTCAGATTATGTGGTGAACCTGTCTTAGCGGTTTCAATTGCTTTATTCCAGCCGTGATTATAAGCTGAATCCACTATTTTTTCGCCAAGTTGAGTAGCATATGGTGATACCTTTAGGAATCCAAGACTATATTTTTTGCCATTTGGCTGGGATTGAATATTTTGTCGAATTCGGTTAACAATATTTGCTACAAAGGATGTAACTTCCTGCTTCTGCTCAGTAGTTAATTCAAGCTTGTCACCATCAAAATTAACCTCTGTATCCTGATCTTTTTGATTATCATCTTTAAAATTATCTTTGTAGTGGAAGATGTACTCATATTTACCGTCTTTTCCGATTGTGATACCTATATTGCCTATACTATTAACCGCATCCGGATCAAAACCATTATCAGTAAGTGCTTTACGGGCATAATCAATATTGCCTTGAGTGTTAGTTCCACCCAAAACATACCCAGCCATCCCTTCTGCAAACCCTGCCGGAACCTTAGCTGGAGCTTGTTGAGCAACCGGATCACTCTCACTGGCAGTGCCGTTCTTCAATGCATCCAACTTAGCCTTAGCTTGCTCCATTGCTTCCTTGGCACTTTGAGCTGCCTGTTGTTTGCCCTGAGCAGTATTTTGATCAGCAGTAAGTTTATCCTGAGCAGCCTTCGCATCTTGTTGGGCCTTAGTTAAGTCATCATTAGCATTATCCACTGCCTGCTTGGCTGTTTCCAATCCAGTCTGTGCTTGGTTTAATTTGTTTTGGGCATCCGTAACTGCTTGCTGATCGTTTTGAAGCTTTTCTTGAAGCCGGCTAACTTCCTGTTGGAGTGCAGCAACATCTGCATGAGAAGCATTCTGGAGATCAGTTACCTTTTGTTGAGCAGTCTTAACAGCGTTTTGGTCTGTATTTACTTTTTGATTGGCCTGATCAGCAGCTTGTCGAGCGGTATCAACAGCGGTACTCTTCGCATCTACATCATCACTTGCCTGATTAAAGGCTGTTTGAGCTGCTTCTTGCTTTGATTGAGCATCCCGAACAGCAGCTTGAGCCTGTTGAAGAGTGGCAACTGAACTAGCTGATGATGAACTGGATGTAGCGCTGGAGCCGGCAGAAGCACTGCCACTAGTGCTAGATGATGCACTACTACTTGTACTTGATGAACCACTGGTAGACCCACTAGTGCTTGCCGAAGAACTAGTAGCTGAGGAACTGCTTGTCGATGCAGAACTAGATGCTGAGCCAGCACTTGACTGAGCAGCATTTAATTGTTCCTGAGCTGCGGATAGATCCTGTTGATCTTGATCTACAGTAGCTTGCTTAGCTTGAACATCAGCAAGTTGTTGATCATATGCACTTTGAGCTGCTTGTTGCCTTTGCTGAGCAGCTGACAAAATTGATTGACCATGTTCTTGAGCAGTCTGAGCATTCCGCAATGCTGCTTCATCACTAGCGACATTCTGTTGGTCCTGACTAACCTTTTGTTGGTAATCATTAACAGCTTGCTGATCACTAGCTAATTTAGCTTTCAACTGATTAGCAGTTGACTGACCAGTAGCATTTGTTGCCTGTGGATTATCAGCCGCATGAGCAGTATTCGTTGCCCCGATCAACGTAATTCCCGCCAAGATAGCAGTACTAATCAAAAATTTATTTTTGAAACTATCTTTCATTAATTACCCCTCCAAATAATCATTTCTAGACATAGTCGGCTTTATTGTACCTCTCTTATATAAATACAAGCAATTCATTTTAAAGATGATTACTTAGTTAAAAGTTAATGCACTAATTTTTCTTATCTTTATAAGATGGTTTTTATTATCAATGTTATAATTAAGCCGTATTACAAATTGGGAGTGTGATAGGTTATGAATAAGTGGATAGATAAAAAACGGAAAAAGCTAATCGTAAATACAAGCAAAGTTAAACAGCGGTTTGGTATTCGTAAACTAACGACCGGTGTAACCTCTGTCTTACTGGGCGCATTCTTAATATGGGGGGTGCAGCCACTGCTCAAGCAGCAGAAGGTACGCCTATAAATGATAATGAGGAATCTAGCAATATTAGTAACGATTCTTCAAATATTAAAGATGTAAAAGAAGTAACCTTACCTGCTTCCCAAGAATCAGCTGATAAGACTAATGTTGCTCCTTCAACAACTAATTCTCCACAAGAAGCCGAACAACCTGCTCCGACTACTATTAATGAGAAAAAAAGTGATAAAGCGGTCGTACAAAGTTCTAATGTTGCAAATAAAGAAGATGAATCTGCTAATAAAGATCAAGATTATGAAGATAAGCAGTCCTCAATTCTCAAAATTCAGAATAATCAACAAATTAATTCTAATATTTTGAAGAAGAACTTAACCGAAAGTAAGGTTGAAGACAGCTTAAAAGATTTTCACTTTACAGGTGCGATTAGCTCATTCAAAAATACCACTGCGGGAAAAGACGAGAACTATTTAACCTTTAAAGATGGCGATACTGCTGAAATAGCCTATCAAATACAAGGATTTGGCGGTACCGGTTCAAAGTCTGGGTTTTTTTATGATACACCTAATAGTTACCTACTATTGATTCCTAAGGGTTTTGTTGCTGACGGCAAAGTAACTGCTAGTTATGCGTATGGCAATTACACTATTAGTAGCCAAGAAGTTTTGCATGGTATCGGTAAAAACGGTGAAGACTATATAAAAATCAACTGTCCTAATACACCATATTATGGAGCTCCAGTAGCTGCTAAAATTAACCTAACTGCTAAATTAAAAGAAGACGATGGTGGCTATGTTTCCTATAACAATAGCTTACCTTCACCATTTATGGCAATTAATAACGGATCATTTTCCAGTAGTAATGATGTTCAGCTAGGTAATACTACTTATCACATTGCAAATAATGAATGGGATCAAAACTTAAATTATACTTTAATTCCTGGTAAACAAGCTCTTGACTCAAATAATTTTAATATATCCAGCTCTACTGTTGAACTCCATCCTGGTGATACCACAAATAGTGGATATGAACAGTTGAACGCTACCATTAACTTAACTCATCACGTTGAAAATGGTGATTATTTGGACTTTCATCTTGGTCTCCCATTACAAGACGGAAAAATTCTTCCTTACGATACTCAATTAAGTGATGGCTTTGATGCTAAATATCAGGGAACTACTATTGGACATGTCTTTAAGATGGATGGGTATTACCGCCTTGTCTTCAATACTGCAGTCAACCAATTCTTCGGTAATTCTGGTTCAAGCTTTACAGATACATTTCACTTAAAATGGAATTCAGGGACAGCAAATCCTGCCATACGTAAGCCTACTTCAGTAACTGATCATAATTTTGGTAAGCCTTTCGTTTACCAATACACCAGTGACAAAAATCAAAATCAAGAGTTGTTTGGTTACACCCCAACCAATGACGTCAATATCGGCGGTAAAGTTAGTGCTAGTGGTTTAACCATTGGTGGACAATATATCTATCACGGAAAAATTCTTCAATGCAATCAATCGAATGGCTCTAGTGTAGTCTTTTCAATCAACAGAATATGGGACAAAAATAACCACGTTCAAATATACACCAACTGGTATAACAACGAAGCAGTTTCCATTGCTATCAAAGCAAAGGATCCTTCCAAGAGTGCAAGTAATAACTTTGCAATTACTGTTATTGTGGGTCAAAACCCATATTTAACCTACAACTGGACTAGCGATACGGATCTTGCTAATCAAATTAAAAAAACTATTGCTTACTATCACACTCACGAATTGTCTAACCCAATTCAAAATGATAATAATATTCTAACTCAAGACAAAGATACTAAAGGTGCACAGTTACCAGACGGTAGCGTCACCGTTACTCATGAAGAAAAAATCGAAAACGGTGTAGTTACAAGAACCTATCACGTTAAAATTTCAAATCCTGAGGTCGAATTAGACGGTGCAATTTCTCCCTTAGGTGTTTCTGCAAGCGGTTTTACAATGCCCGATAACATTAGAAGCTATTCGGAAGATGTCGCTAACGCAGAAGCAAATAAAAAAGGAAACTTTGGTGGTACTGACGATCTTTCTGCTAACACTTCAAACGAGACACTGAAAAAGGCATTGGAAGATACTGATACCATAAAAGTTGTTATCTCAAATGAAAGTGAAACTACTTCAAAAAATGTTTCTGGAGTTTTAGGTAGTCCCTGGTTTGCCAAAATTGGTTATTCTGGATCTAATTTAGGGCCAAATGGTGATGACCCATCTAACTACATCACAACTAAGTTAATATTTAAGGATGATTCTGGAAACGTCGTTGGCCCAAGCGATGGGTTTAAGTTCCAAGGTAAATCTGGCACCACTATTTCCTTTAATGGCGTTGAACAGGAATTAGTAGATCTCATAAACCAAGGCTACAATATTGATCACGTTGCCAGCAAATCAGGTAATACCGAAACGACTATCTCCCCTTCAGGCGATAAAAATAAGATTAGTTCATATAATTTTGGTAATATCTCAACAGCTAGTGCAACGCCTGATGAGTTTATTGTGTATTTGAAGGCAAGTCATGCTCCAATCACTGATACTTCCAAGAAGGTTACGGAAACTGTTCATTACATCTTCCAAGATGAAAATGGTCAGGTCCTCAACACACCTACTCGTGATGATCACCATGCTGAATTGGACTTCACTGGTACTAAACCTTATGGTTCTAAGGACTCTGATCCATTCACTTATGACGACGGTAAAACCTTTAACGCCGTTACCATTGATCCGCAACTCGGCTTCAAGCTCATCTCAGCTAAGACTGCTGATGGCACTGATGTCTTAGACGGTAACTCCGTCAAAGCTCTGGAAGGCATTAACCACAACACTCCAAATGTCGTCGTCAATGTCATCTTCCAGGCCCAACCGCAAAATAATCCAGGTGGGAATCCACAACCTTCCACCCCAGATAAACCGGTAACCCCTGTACAGCCAAGCACACCTAATACCCCAGAAACACCAGTTGTTCCAACCACCCCTGATGTTCCTGGAACAACGCCAGAAACACCAACAACTAATCCAGAAGTGCCTGGTACACCAAGCGTTCCTAATACTTCGGAAACTCCACACAAACAAGAAGTAACTGTTGATACTACAAAGGTTTCCGAAACACCAGTACAAAATATTGGTGAATCTACAGAAACTAAACAGCAAGGACAGAAGTTACCACAAACTTCTAACCAAAACGGCTCTCATCTTGCACTTGCAGGATTAGCCGTAACAGCTATTGCTAGTTTGTTTGGTATTACTGGAGAACGTAAGCGAAAAGGTAAAAACTAATCGTTTATAAAAATGAAAAGCCTCAAGACTAAATTTAGTCTTGAGGTTTTTTGATCTACCATAGCAACTATTAAATTTATTTCATCAATCCATCCCATACAGTTCAGCCATCTGCAAAATAAACTCTCCCATAAAAAGTAATGAAAATGCTACTTTACCATAGCCAGCTTCGACAATGACCTGACTATCAATGAGTCGTTTGCGGTATTGCGAAATATAGTTGGTACTTTTTCTCATTTGTTGCCGAATTTCACTGATCTCAACGACATTTTCTTTACTTTTAGCCATTATTAACAAAACTGCCGATCTGTTGGTGAAAGTTCCGAAATGATTTTTGTATAAGCGTTCCGAAAGAGATCGTGTTTAAATAGTGACAGAACGTTATCAATATCTTCCGCCGTTACCTGAGTATCAGAGTGTTGCCAAACATAATATCCTAAATCCTGGAAGGCATACGCATAACCTTTAGTTAGCTTTGTCATTTTCATTAAAGTTGAATTACTAATTTCTTTACCTGCACGTGCAAAAGCTTTTTGGTAGCGATACTTAATATCAAAAGGATCGAGTGGTCCCAATGGAATCCTGCCACTCCGTAGTAAGAAGGTTAGTACATCATTATTCTGAAGCTCCGAAACGTTCTTCGGTAATCCCGTTTCTTCAACACCATTATTTGATAAATTGAAGCTAGATTAACTATTTCCGTCGTTTCTTTCACTTCATCAATTGCAATTAATAATGATTGGTTGTGTTTTTTCAAAACTTTTAACATTTCTTCTAGCAATGCTTGATAAGTTGTTTGTGAATCAGCAACTTTAAACTCAAATTCAAAACCAAATGCCGAAAATTTTACGCCATCAATCTTATTCAACGCTTGTTTGATCTTACTGCTAGCTTCTCGATAAATACTTTGAATTAACGTTTCTAATAGATCGTTAGTCATAGCTAAATAAACAATTATCCAATCATCTCTTTTAGCTAAGTTGGATGTAATATCCGCCAAAAGTGATGTTTTCCCTACTCCACGCATTCCATAAATCATCGAGGTTTGGTATGGTCCCGTACCGTCTTCAAGAGACTGCACTACATTATCTACAATTTTTTCTCTCCCTAAATATATTTGCGGAACCTTGCCAAAATTTGGATCAAACGGATTCTTCATTGTTAATTACCTCATTAATTTTAGATCTTTAATTCATTTTTAGATCTCTTTAGATCTTCAAAATATTTAAATCCAAAAAGAGCTACCCACTTCAATGAGTAACTCCTTAGTACTAACTAGTTAACATTTTTAACAGTACCATCTTGCGCAATGAAAACAGCACCTAAATTCCCTGACTGTTCTCCCCAACCATTTATAGGAGCGCCATTAAAGAACAATCGTTTAGCCTCGATTTCTCCCATTACCGACTGCTCAGTAAACACGGTCACGCTAGAAAGATCTGTTTGTAAAGGATAACCGGTTCGTGGATCCAGCAAGTGGTGATACTTCTTGCCATTCACTTCCAAGAAACGCTCGTAGATCCCTGAAGTAACAGCGGAGCAAGCTGGTTTACGGACAACTTCGATGTCGTCCCCCCGCTTCAACCGCGGATCCTGAACACCGATCACCCATTGGCCATCCTCACGGCGCGGTGACTTTCCTACAAACAGGAGGTTTCCGCCAAGGTTAATAATTCCTGCTTGAACTCCCTGCTCAATCCAAAAGTCACGAATGCGATCGGCAATGTAACCTTTTGCAATCCCGCCAAGGTCTAACTCCATTCCCTCTTCTTCCAAGAAGACGGTTCGGTAGTCATCATCCAAGAGAACCTTATAGGGATCAATTAATTTAAGGCGATCTTGAATATCGGTATCCTGAGGAACATTTGCTCCCGTAAAGCCGATCTTCCACAGCTTCACTAGCGGCCCAATCAAGGCGTTAAAGCCAAAGTTTTCCCGACTGTACTTAACAGCTAATTTGATTAACTCATAAGTTGATGGTGAAACAACCTTGGGCTCCTTTCCTGCTGCATGATTAACACTCATTACCTCTGATTCAGGGCGGTTAACCGTCAGCCGATCTTCATATTCATCAATTAACCGCATTGATCTCGCCAGCAACGGATAATAGCGATCGCCAAAAAGAGTTAGGACAATCTTTGTTCCTAACGCATGGTGGACCATTGAATGGCGTTGATTTACTAATTCGTTAGTCATCGTTCTCTGAAGCCCCGGTTGATGCATCAGCGGTATCGTCTTCCGCATCAACACTACCAGTTTCGGAGGCACCAGTTGTGGCGTCGGTCTCCTCTGCTGGTCTTTCGTCGGCAGCTACTGGTGTATTTTCCTCATCATCACTATCATCGCTGTTTTCTGAAGCACCAGTTGAGGCATCGACTGCTGGTTCTTCTTCCTCTGGTGCAGAATCATTAGTGCTCTTGGATGCGCCAGTAGTTGCATCCTTGCTCCAGGCACCATTTTCAAAGAGGTTCAAGATGTATTCGACGCTTCCAGTAAATTCGATGGTCCCAAGGTAATGACCATTGATGTCCCGTAAAGCGTAGTATTGGATCAGTGAACGGTGACCATTCATCCAGAGTGGCCGCGTAACAACGTCCTTCTTCCCTTCACGGAAGCTGTTGATAATGCTCATTACTGCTGGAACAGCCATTGGTGGATGGCATTCTTGAACAGTTTCACCGAGGGAAGCTGTATTCCGAACGTGCTCCCGGTTTGGCTTATCTGAGAACCAAGCGAAATGATCGGTACTATCGATCAAATCAACTTCAAACGGAATCGTACTAAAGATTTGCTGAACTTCTTTGAGTGTCAAACGACCAGTAGGGAAATTAATGTATGCATCACTGATCGTTGGTTGCTTAATGGCCATATCAAGACCCTCCCTATCTGTATTCTTGAAGATTTGAATATATTCAATAAAATGTTCAAAGCACTTTTCTAGGTTATCAATTGCTTCTTGGTCTACCAAGCGTCCGTCCTTAGCAAAGGTATCACGAACATTCCCGATTAAGACCTCGTTCCCTGGAATCAGGTTAGTATTGCAATCTGGTGAAATCAAGATTTGCCGCATTTGAACTTGTGAACGTGCAGATGCTTGACGACCATAAGCTACCCCAACGATCATTGCAGGCTTTTCCGAAAGTACCTTGGTCTTGTAGGAAAGCCACTCGATAGCTGACTTAAGAACGGCAGGAATCCCGTGGTCGTATTCAGGAGTGGAGAATACTAAGCCATCAGCTTCCTTAACCTTTTGCTTTAATTTCCAGACTTCTGTTTGCTCGGATAGGGGAGTGTCAACGCTAAATGGTGGCAGTTTACCAACTTCGTAAATCTCAATATCAGCCATTTGCTTAAAGTGCTTCTTCATAAACCGCAACAGTAACCGGTTGTATGAAAAATCAGCATTGGTACCGACAAAAGCGAGAATCTTCATCATTACTTACTCATCTCCTCGTTCATTCGATCAATTGCTTTCGCATAGTAACGGAAGCCGTTCATACATTTTTCTAAGAAGCCAATTGTTCCCTTATCAGTAATGTTTCCTTCTTCGTCCATCAAACTGGTAACATTACTCATGAAAAATTCGTCACCTTGGTAGACATTTGCATTAATCCCTGGGGAAATCAAAATATCACGCAATTGAACCTGGGACCGTGATGCTCCCTGATCATGCGTTGAGGCCCCAATCGTCATTACTGGCTTCCCAGTAAGGGGGTGCACACTGTAAGACAACCATTCAACAATACTCTTCAACGCTGAGGTAATTGAGTGATTATATTCAGGACTAGCGATGATCACGGCATCGGCATCCTTAATCCGGCGGTCAATGTCCTTGATTACTTCAGGGGCATCACCCTTAAAGCTTTCGTTAAACATTGGTACTTGGCGAATATCAATCACATCAATCTGATCTTGATCCTTAAAATGTTGAGCCATGAATTCTAACAACATCCGGTTATATGAATGATTAGCATTTGACCCAGCAATTGCAGCAATTTTCAAGTATGTCACTTCCTCTTTCAGTTTATTCATTAATTCACAACCATTTTACTATATTTTAACCGATTAAAAAATAGATTATTAGTATCTTGATTATTTTTAGACATTTTTCAAACTTTTGATTATAATTAAACCCTTTAAACCAATAAATTTTAATTATCGTCGGCTAAGGTAATATTCAAATAATAACATTATTGTTCAGCAATCACTTGTTAAGAGCGATATGCTAAAATAAGACAATACTCTTTGAAAGGATCGAAAATATATCATGGTTCAATCACGGCAACGACAACAAAACATCGAAGTACAGGTTGGGGATCGTTTCCCATTAACGATTCGTCGACTGGGGGTTAACGGTCAAGGAATCGGCTACTTTAAGCACAAGGTCTGCTTTGTCCCTGGTGCCCTTCCGCACGAAGTCGTTGTCGCTGAAGTAACCCGGGTCCATCCCCGCTTTCTTGAAGCTAAAATCCACCGACTGCGCAAAACTAGTCGTGATCGGGTTGAACCTCGCGATAGCTATGCTGATGTTGCCGGGGGCTTTGAACTAGAAAGGCTAGCTTATCCAGCCCAATTGCGGTTTAAACGACAGGTCGTTTTGGATAGTCTCGAAAAATTCAAGCCATATGGTTATCGCAACTATGACGTTCGCCCTACTATTGCAGCACCACATGAATATGGCTACCGGAATAAGGCTTCATTCCAAGTGCGGATGATTGATGGTCACGTTGCCGCTGGGTTGTACAAGGCAAACAGTCATGACCTAGTAGACATTCAAGAATGTGCCGTTCAGATGCCAAACACAATGAAGGTTATTCGCACTGTTGTTCAAGCAATCGAAGACCTCCAAATTCCGGTATACGATGAGGAACGTAACAGCGGGATCATCAAGACCCTGGTTGTCCGTGAATCAGCAGCGACCGGTGAAGTTCAATTGACATTAATTACTAATACATCAAAACTGCCACATAAGCGTCAACTACTGGAAGCCATTCAGGAACAGCTCCCAAAGGTTGTCTCCGTAATGCAAAACGTTAATCCTGGCGATACCCCGCTGATTTGGGGCGAGCAAATGATCCACTTAGCCGGACAAGAATACATTACCGAAAGTCTAATGGGGTTGGACTTCCGCCTCTCCGCCCGTTCCTTCTTACAGTTAAACCCAGAACAAACGGAAACGTTGTATGAGGAAGCGGCCAAGGCACTAGAGCTTTCCCCTGACGATACCCTGATTGATGCTTACGCGGGAATTGGAACGATTGGATTGTCATTGGCTAACCGGGTAAAGGAGGTTTGGGGAATGGAAACAATCCCCGAAGCCGTTGCAGACGCCAAACAAAACGCTAACCTTAATGGCATTACAAACGCTCATTACGAAGTCGGCTCAGCAGAGGATGTTATCCCGCAATGGCGAAAGGAAGGTCATCACTTTGACGCGTTAGTAGTCGATCCGCCACGAACCGGTTTAGACAATGATCTGATTGAACAGATCATCAAAGAACGCCCTGCCAAGTTCGCCTACGTTTCATGTAACATGGCATCCCTTGCTCGTAACCTCGGTCGATTAACCAGCGTCTACCATGTTGACTATATCCAACCAGTCGACATGATGCCGCAAACCACCCGTTGCGAAGCGGTGGTGAAGTTATCAATTAGAAAATAGGTAATAAAAAATACCAGTGTATTTTTCTCGCAAGAAGAAACAATACTGGCATTTTAATTTACGAATTTTTAGGCTAATGCATTCCACTGCTTCCAAGTATTAAGGTTACTGATTGCATCGAGGGAATCGTAGGCGCCGGTGCTTAGTTTTTGAAGGAGTTTTGGATCGGTCAGGATGTCTACGGCAGCTTTTTCCATCTTCTTCGCGTTATTTAGTGGTACTAGCTCACCGTTGACGCCAGACTTGACCATTTCACTTGGGCCATACATGTAATCGTAGGTCACAACTGGGACACCGTGGGATAATGCTTCACCCATTGCTAATGGCTGGGCATCGATCCGGCTCGTATCCATGAATAATTGAGCAGTATTATAAGCCGGATCTAATTTTACTTGGTAACCGGCAAACACTACGGTACCAGTCAAGCCCGCATCATCAACCTGCTTCTTGTAGCGGTTAACGTCTTCAGGATTACCGTAACCATAAAGAGTTAGCTTAGCAGTTGGCACCTTTTTGTGAATCCGGGTAAAGATTTCAATTAGCTTCCCGGTCTGCTTGTCTTCACCAAGACGACCAACATAAATAATTTGTCCCGCAATCCGGTACTTCATGTCGGTCCGTTGGTTATTGCTCTTAACCGGAACACCGTTAATTGCGTAAACTGGCTTCTTGTCACCAATTCGCTTCCGAATCATCTCGGCCTGAGCTTCAGTCATGGTAATGATCCCGTCCCACTTATCAAGGTCAGTAGTAAGTGGTCCTTGAAGCATTGGGTTAAGTGGCCCGGTCTTAAGGTTATTACCATCGTTGACGTGGTTCATGGCCATCCAGAGATACTTCTTAGCGGCAGTTTGCATGTTCATCACTGGCTGGATTGCGACTGCTGGCCGGTCAGCAATGAAGACGTTATTTTCGCCATTTGCCTTATTCAATTCATCAAGGAAGAAGGCAAAGAGATCCTCCTCACTATCAAAGAAGCGATCGTGTCCCTGGTAATTCTTCAGAACATTCAACGAGTTGATTGGCGTATTCTGAACAGACTTAACGTAATACCGTTCCATGTAAATGGATTGGTCAGGACGGTAATACCGTTCAAAACTAATTTGACCGTCTTCACCAATAAACTGATCAACAGACTTGAATCCCCGAAGATCGTACTGTTGGCGAAGAGTTACATTCCCCGCAACATCAAACCAGTCGATGTGGTTTACTAGACCAACAGTTCCACCGGTAAAGTAAACGATGCAGACCAGGCGATCACCATCCTTAACTTCTTGGTAGTTATTCCCGGTTCCTACCTGGTATTCGATCGGTAGGTTCAGATCGCTGACGTGGAGATCATGCCCCACGTAATCAGTTGTCCCCGCAAAGAAGTCGTACATATTAACAAGCTGGTCATCAGTTAAACCGAACCGTTGCAGGGTGGCGTGGATAATTTGGTCATAGTTCCGCGTAACTAACTTGGCTTCGGCATTGTGATCCTTAAAGAGCTTCAGCCGCTTCATTTCAGCGTGTTCAATACTTGAATCGTTGCTCAATAAGTATTGGTTAACGAAAAAGAACATTATTTAGCGGCCTCCTTTGTTTTCATATCATCAACTAGTTCGTTCCATAGTTTCATGACATTGGGTTCAGAGTAACGTTCACTATCTTGGTAGGCATTTTCACTGAACTTTGCCAACTTTTCTTGATCTGTCAGGAGGTCGATAATTGCCTTGGCTAGGCCATCAACATCCCCATTTTGGGTAAGGATCCCGTCTTGGCCGTCAATCACAACGTCAGCTGGTCCATACTTAATGTCGTTCGCTACAATTGGCAAACCGTGTGACTGTGCTTCAACTAATGATAAAGGCAACCCTTCGGCACGGCTTGGCAGAATCAGTAATTGGGCATCATTATAAACCGCATTAGGATCATTAGTGTAACCATGGAAAGTTACGGAATTACCGAGATCTTCATCCTTCACGATCTTCTTTAACGTCTTGTCAAAGTTATCGTTCGCGTATCCCCAGAAGTCCAGTTTTGCCGTAGGAACCTTTTCTAAAATCTTTGGCCATGCCTTAAGCAAATGATCCTGTTGCTTTTCTGGTGAAAGCCGCGCAACCATTACGACTTGGTTCTTTGTCCGCTGTTCGAATGGAATGTGCTTAGCTTCCAAGACTGCCTTAGGAACAATCGGACCTGGGATCCGGTAAATCTTTGTCCCGTACTTTTCAAACCGGTCCTTAACATCCCTTTGTTGCTGGGGAGTCAAAGTGATGATCCCGTCCCAATCTTTGACGTGGTTAAGTCCCCAAGTATAGTTATAATTTAAGGTTGAATGCAACATATCACTGTTATCATTAACGTGATCATTGTGCAATTGCATTGTCCGGAAAACCCGGTGTTTCATGTGGAGTACTGACCAACCAACTTCGTATGTCCGGTCAACCACCAAACCAACTGGGCCATCCCCGACCAATTCGGGATCAGTCACGATCTCATCATAGAAGAACCGCGTCAGTTCATCGAGATTAGCAAACTGGTAGTCCTGTCCCTTGTAATTGAAGAGGTGGTAAGTATCAACTACCTTATTCCGCTTATTCTTCTGGTGTTCCAACTGAATAGCGATAGAGCCATCTGGACGGAGGTAGTTTTCAGTTGCAATGTTGCCATCCCAGTCGTAAACTTGTTCAACCGAGATGAATCCACGATTATCGTACCAACTAACCTTCAACAACTTGCCAAAGTGATCAAAGTACTGAAGGTTAATGATGTGCTTTTCCTTATCATTGCGTCGCCGGGCATACATAATCCGGTTACCGTTCCGATAGTAGTTATAGTTGATTCCGTCAGCTTTACGTTCCCAGCTAGGATCGATATTAAGATCCTTAATGGTGACATCTTTTTGTGGAAAGATTCGTGCTTCTTGGAAATAATCAAATAAGTTTACAAAGTCTTCATCAGCGATCCCGGCTTCTGCAGTTACCATGTGAAGTTCATTTGAATACTTCCGGGTAACAATCTTAGCTGGTTCGTCAAACATCTCAAACAGGTGCAACCGCTTGATTTGCGCGTGTTCAATGCCTGACTTGTTATGCTGAATATTATCGTTCAGAAAGAATAACATTGCTTTTCTCCTTTTCTACGTTAACAGGTTAAGTGTACCATAACAAAAGCAGTGATATTAGGACATGTAAACAGTTTGTGTTAAAATTTATACTTATAATATGAAAGAAGGAGAAGATTAATGCAAAACCCATTTGGTAATAACAATAACAATGACCAAAACCCGTTTGATCTCAATAATCTCCCATTACCGCCAAATTATGCCAAAATCGTTAATGATCAGGGGCAAATTAGGATCGCCAAAGTGGGAATTTCATGGACAACACTCTGGTTTGGTCCCCTACCGGCACTATTCCGGGGCGACTACTATAACTTTATCTTAATGATCGTCCTTGACCTTGATTACGCATTAGTAGTTCTCTTTTTCGGTTTAAACTGGTTAACGCAATTTCCATGGCCTTCACTTGTGTTTGCAATCCTCTACAACATGATGTACTTCAAGCACTCCTTCAACATTGGCTATCGTCCCGCTGACCAGCGTTCACGCGAACTACTAGAAAGATTTCATTATCTAAAAAAATAAGGAACTGGAAAAAACAAATTATTTTTCCAATTCCTTATTTTATTATTAGAATAACAGCCTAATCAGCGTTTTCGCCTTCAAAAAATTCATGACGAATCTCCTTGTATGCTGCTACCGGATCGTCACTTTGGGTAATTGGCCGACCAACAACAATTCCGTTGCTTCCCATTTCAGCAGCTTGCTTTGGTGTCACAACCCGTTTCTGGTCATCATGGGTGTTTAAGTCAGGCCGAATCCCTGGTGTGATGCAGAGAAAGTCCGGATTGGTAACCTCACGAATTGCAGAAATTTCCTTGGCGGAACAAACTACTCCTGCTAAGCCACTCTCATCGGCCAACCGGGCATAATTTTGAACGGATTCCATTACGGTACCGTTAATCTTCTGTTCGTTGTGAAGGATCTCCTCGTCAATGGATGTCAACTGGGTAATTGCCAACATCTTGGGAACTGAATTACGCGCTTCGGCAGCACCTTGCTTCAACCCGCGTAAACCAGCCTTCATCATTTCGCTGCCACCAGCAGCATGAACGGTAACAAACGCAACTCCTAACCGTCCAACTTGAGCCATCGCCCGTTCAACCGTGTTCGGAATATCGTGCGCCTTCAGATCAAGAAAAATCTTAAATCCACGTTCCTTAGCTTGTTTAATGATTCCGGGACCAAAAGCATAGAATAATTCCATTCCGATTTTGATAATTGGCATATGATCAGTGTCGTTAGAAAGGCGATCAAAGAGTTGAACAGCCTTCCGCTTATCAGGGACATCAATAGCAACAATTGGTTCAAAGCGTTCCATAATTTTCCTCCTAAAAAAGCACCAGTGCTCCTCAGAAAAGGGAGACTGGTGCTTTTGCATTCTCGCTCATAACACCGTTTCGCCCTCACTGGAGCAGATTAAATGGTTAATAATTTATTCGTGATGTTCGATTGTAATATCTTCGTGACCGTCATATTCTTCAACGGCAACATGAACTGTTTCATTCATTGCAGTTGGGATGTTCTTACCAACAAAGTCAGGCCGAATTGGTAATTCACGGTGGCCTCGGTCAACTAGCACAGCAAGTGAAATTTGTTGTGGTCGTCCCATATCCATCAAGGCATCTAGGGCCGCCCGAACTGTCCGCCCGGTAAAGAGAACATCGTCAACAAGGATGACATGCTTATCGTTAATATCAATTCCAAGTGAAGATGTCTTAACTGTTGGTTCCTTATGATGATCAGGAATGTGCCGATCATCCCGATATAAGGTAATATCAAGCGCACCAACTGGAATTTCAACGTTTTCAAGTTGGTTTAACCGCTTAGCTAGCCGTTCAGCAAGGTAAACTCCCCGAGTCTTAATCCCAACAAAGACAAGGTTTTCGACCCCTTTATTCTGTTCAATAATTTCGTAAGTAATTCGTGTTAATGCCCGTTGCATACTTGATCCATCAACAATTTCATGGGCCATCCTGGTCACTTCCCCTTAATCAATTTATTTTTACAAAACCCTTCTCCACTGAAACTGTGAGGAAGGGTCTAATTACTTATTCGTTCCTTCTTGATTTCACGGAATCAGGTTAAAGGCGATATTTCTCTTATTACCAGTATTTTAAGCGTCTCGCCTAAGCCTGTCAATAATTATCATTGGTTACTATTACTCTGGCTAGCGTGCTTATTCAACCAGTTTTCCATCATGGAAGTGATATTATCCCAAATCTGACTGAACCCATCCTTATTTTTCAGATTATTGACTGTGCCAGTAGCGTTATCAGGGTCTTGTTGAACCTGGGTAATAGTTTGATCAATGTCATTTAGCTTTTGCTTAGCGGAATTACTACTTAGCTGATTTTCGATCTGTTGATTTTGGTTTGAAATATTATTCAAGTGGTTCTGGAGTTCTTGCTGATCATGATCTTTCTCGTATTGTCGAGCAGCACCACGAAGCGCGGCAACCTGTTCCGCAAGTTTTTGATTATCAGAACTCAGCTTACTAATACTACTGGAGTTATCGCTAATTTGGCTGCTTTGTTCCTCGTTATTGGCTTGCTGATTCTGATTGCGGTTATGTGCTGAAACTGCCCACCACACAATAATTATTGCCAGTAAGACGATCAATGCTACTAGCCAACCCCGATGATGCCTTTTCAGCGCAGTTGATTGGTGACCTCGATTTGATTGTGATTGAACTTGTTCTCGAGGCTTAACGTTTAAGGTTAAGTGATCTGACGCGGTTTGACCATCGCTATCCATTACTGTAACGGCAATTGGATACTCACCCTGCTGGTTAATGTTAACCTGAGTTAAGTTAAACGTAATCTTATCGGTGAGGTCACGACCATCACTCGTTGCTTTAATTCCAAATTGATTAATCAATTCTGAATTGACGATTGACTGTCCCAGTGGCCAATCAAGGTAGTGTCGTTGAATCGTTAAAACTGGTTGTGCCATAATATCCTCCATATTTTCTCGTTAATTCGTTTGCATTATAGCATATGATGAAAAAGCTAATCGCAAGTTTTCCTAGCGATTAGCTTTTAGAATGTCTATTGAATTATTAGGTAAGCTAGAGTTCTACTGCTACACAGTCGAAACGTGCTTCGCTCGAGTTTCCTAGAGCTAGCAACCTCCTTCCTAGGCGCAGGTCGCCTTCGTCAGGAGAAATTGCTAGCTTTCCGGAAACTCTTTGAAGCGAAGGCACTCTATAATTCCCACGGATCCTTTACAATAATGGTTTGAATTCGGTCGGCACCGACGGAAACGGTGGCGAGTGGGGTTTCGGATAATTCGCTAACTCGCTTGAGGTAGTTTTGAGCGTTAACTGGTAAATCTTCGAACTTCTTAACACCAGTAATATCTTCATCCCAACCAGGCATTTCTTCGTAAACTGGTTCGCAACGGTCGAGTTCCTTTAAGCTAGCAGGGTAGTAGTCGATTACTTTGCCATCGAGCTTGTAGGCCTTGCATAATTTAACGGTCTTTAAGCCGGTCAAAACATCCAACAAGTTCAAGCTCAAAACAGAAAGTCCTGAAACACGACGTGCGTGCCGCATAGCAACGGTATCAAACCAACCAACCCGACGAGGACGACCAGTAACAGTACCGTATTCATGACCAGTTTCACGAATTTGGTCACCAATTTCATCAGTCAATTCTGTTGGGAATGGGCCAGCGCCAACACGAGTTGAGTAAGCCTTGCAGATCCCAACAACAGTATTAATCTTGTTAGGTCCAATCCCAACACCGGTGCAAACACCACCAGCGATTGGGTTTGAAGCAGTAACGTATGGGTAAGTACCCTGATCAACATCAAGCATTACCCCTTGAGCACCTTCAAAGAGAACCTTCTTACCGGCATCCAAAGCGTCATTAACAACCCGTGAAGTATCAGTAACGTACTTCTTCAACTGTTGACCATATTCATAATAAGGTTCAAAAATATCATCAAAGTTAATTGGATCAACGTGGTACAACTTAGTGAATAATTCGTTCTTTTCCTTTAAGTTACGCTTCAACTTAATTTCGAACGTATCCTTTTCTAACAAGTCACACATCCGAATACCTACACGGGAAACTTTATCCATATATGTAGGTCCAATCCCGTTTTTAGTGGTACCAACCTTGTGATCACCCTTAGCAGCTTCCTGGCACTTGTCCAATAGAATGTGGTAAGGGAAAGTAATGTGTGAACGTGAAGAAATCCGTAAGCCAGAAAGGTCGATTCCGTTGTCTTCCAGATACTTCATTTCCTTAAGCATTGCTGGTGGATTAATAACAACCCCGTTACCGACAACCGCCAACTTATCCTTACCGAAAATTCCAGATGGGATCAACCGTAAGGCAAACTTCTTTCCATCGAACGCAATTGTGTGACCGGCATTATTTCCACCTTGGGAACGGACAACAACATCCGCTTCTTGACTAAGGTAATCGGTCATTTTACCTTTCCCTTCGTCTCCCCATTGACTACCAACAATCACAACTGATGACATTATTCTTTCACCTCAAACTATTAATTTGTAAAAGACGTTTTTACTTCACTATATTACCGGACTTCAGAATCTTCGTCAAGGAGATAACGAACGATTTTTCTAAGCATTTTTATAATTGTCCGATGTTTTTTATTGACGATAATCATTAAACAGTGCATAATAGCATACGGAATTTTTAAGAAAGTAAAGGAGCTGTTCTCGTGCAAACATTCGATTACGATGACATCCAACTAATCCCAAACAAGTGCATTATTAAAAGCCGAAAAGAGGCTGATACCAGCATTAAATTTGGACCAAAAACATTCAAGATCCCTGTTGTACCGGCAAACATGGAAAGCGTGATCAACGAAGACCTTGCTGTTTGGCTCGCCCAAAATGATTACTTCTATGTGATGCACCGGTTTGAACCCGAGAAGCGTGCCGGGTTCGTTAAACGGATGCATGAGCGCGGCCTCTTTGCTTCCATTTCTGTTGGAATTAAGGATGCTGAATACGACTTTATCGATCAACTAAAAGCCGAACATTTAGATCCAGAATACATTACAATTGATGTTGCCCATGGTCATTCCGATTTTGTTATTAAAATGATCCAATACATCAAGAAAAACCTTCCCGACGCATTCGTAGTCGCTGGAAATGTCGCAACCCCCGAAGCAGTTCGTGACTTAGAAAATGCTGGGGCGGATGCTACTAAAGTTGGTGTTGGCCCTGGTAAAGCCTGCATCACTAAGCTAAAGACCGGTTTTGGTACTGGTGGCTGGCAATTAGCTGCTATTCGCCTTTGTGGTAAAGCCGCTCAAAAGCCAATCATCGCTGACGGTGGAATTCGGCATAACGGTGATATTGCTAAATCTGTACGGTTCGGTGCTTCAATGGTTATGATCGGTTCAATGTTAGCTGGTCACCTTGAATCACCAGGTCATGTCATCACTATCGATGGCAAACGTTACAAGCAATACTGGGGTTCTGCTTCAGAAGTTCAAAAGGGTGCTTACCGTAATGTTGAAGGTAAGCAAATGCTTGTCCCTTACCGTGGTTCAATCAAAGATACCTTGCGTGAAATGCAAGAAGATCTCCAGTCTTCAATTTCATATGCTGGTGGTCGCGACCTTGATTCAATCCGCCGTGTCGACTATGTAATCGTTAAGAATTCAATTATGAATGGCGATTACTAAAACTCAAATTAAATTTTCAAAAGCTTCACAACTATTAGGGAAAATCTCTAATTGTTATGAAGCTTTTTTGAATGGAATCCTATAAACTTAACACTACTCCACCATCCCCCTATAATGGAATTAGAGTCTAAAGGAAGGGAAGTCTGATGATGGAAGCAATGACAACTAAAGAGTTGCTGAAAGTGATGAAGAATGACAAGGTTGAAGTCGATCCAGAGAAGCATGGCGAAGTTAGCTATGAATTCAAGATTGACCACCATCCTTTTGGTCACCTGGATCAATATGGTGATTTGTTTTTGACCACCTATTCTGAAACAATTTCACGCCCACTTAGCATTGGCAAAGCGATTCTGGAACGGTGGATAGATACCGCCGTTAAGGGATTTCGGATCAATCTCAGACGGCTCAATAAGTGGAACGATCTTAAATATTAATAATTAATAGAACAAGAAGGTCATGATTGAAGACAGTTGCAGCTTCAACCATGACCCTTATTTTATATAAGCAACTACCCTTTGCGAGTAATAAAGTTGGCAATCAACGTTGCTCGATTAAGAAGTGATTTTGCACTGGCATGTTCCTGCTCACTGTGGGCGCCACTACCAACAACCCCCATCGCGTCGATTGTTGGTACACCACGGGCAACCATAATTCCGGCATCAGAAGCACCGCCACCGCCAACTGCTTCTAACTTGCCATAGCCAGTCTCCTGAGCGACCTGATCTAATTGGCCAAATAATTCTTGAACATCTGCTGTTTCTTCCATACTATCAATTTTCGTCCGAACTTTTACAGTTGTAGTAGTCCCGGAAATTGTTGGCTTAGCAGCGATCTCCTTAATTTGTGTCAGCAATTCATCTCGCTGCTGGTTAGTTTTAAACCGAACGCCAAGGCTGGTGGTTGCTTCATCAGGAATAATGTTTTCACTAACCCCACCATGAACAATCCCGCTGTTAACATGGACGCCAGCATCAAGATCAATCAGTTGATTAAATTTAATAATTTGATGGGCCAATTCTACAATCGCGCTTCGTCCCTTTTCCGGTTCCGCACCTGAGTGAGCAGCACGTCCATGGACAGTAACATCAACAATCATACCACCGCGATTATGTGTCCCTACATGGTGCGGATAATCTTTGGAACCTTCCAAGTTTAAGCCGTAAGCACCACCCTGACTTTCTTCAGCGATAATATCATATGCTCGAGAATGCATATGAAGCTTCTCTTCATCACTGACGACAATCATCTTGATTGGTCGCTTGATTAGTTTCAATTTAACCAACGCTTGAATTGCAAATAATCCAATCACCAGGCCCGGTTTCATATCAAAGATTCCCGGATCCATCATCTTATCATCCTCAATTTTGAATGGGCGCTTTTCAACTGTTCCACGTGGAAACACTGTATCCATGTGACCAAGTAAGATTACTGGTTTTAGTCCTGGGTCTCCAGCTAGTTCACCAATTAGGACTGTTCCTGGTTTTCCCTGATCGATTTGCCGAGTAGTCATCCCTAACTCACTCATCTTCTGACTCAAAACATCAGCAACCTTTTGCACACCTGGAACATCATCTGACTGACTATCAATGTTGATCAGCTCTTTAGTTAAGTTGATCATTTCTGGGAACTGTTCTTTTAAGTAATTGTTAATTTGATTCATTGTGTTTCCCTCCTGTTATTTTTTGAAAATGTTTATTACTGCGATTTGTCCATATCAAGTTAGGCTTATTGCAACCTACTCTATAAATAGTTCACTGCAAATCCTGCAAAGAAGACAGAAACAAGCGTAACGGTTACAAGTCCTGCGGTAATCATCTTAGGAAGTAAATAGTTTTCAAGTGCCGTTTGTTCTTCACTGTTTTGTCCTGTACTAGAAGCAACTTCTTGGGACAAAATCATTGTTGTTGGGAAACCAAACGTACAAGTCATCCCCAATGCCACTGCCATTTCACGTGAAACATTAAAGACTTTAGCTGAAATAATCGCAGTCACCAATACTCCAATCGTTCCAACAACTAAACAAACAAGTAATGGTACCAAGACAGCCATTACTGTCCGTGGCGTCGTATTTGCCAGGCTTCCTAAGATAACAATGGTAACTAGAAAGGTAATCATCCCACTTGAAGATGTCTTATCCATAATGCTGTCACTTAAGAACCCAAGTTGATAGAAGATGATTCCAAAGATGAAGCAAAGAACTAAGTAGTTAATTGTCCCATGAATCAGCAAACTTACCCCATAACTCAAAGAGGCAACTAAGCCTAATTTAGCAAGGTTGATAATTGGAGTATCAAAGATCTCTGGCAATTGTAGTGGCCGCCGCTTAGGAGTTTTTTGAGTCTGAGCTTTTTCTGCTAGTTCAACCTCTCCACTACCAAGGTACCGCCGTGCTTCTTTCCGTAAGGCGTAGGTCGCAACCGGAATCCCAATTAAGTTTTGGAAAGTTAAAACTGCTAATGCGTAGGTTGAAAGCAGCTGCATGTTCTTAGCTCGCAAGGCGTTTAATAATACTAATGTTGCCGCGTTCCCGCCCGCGAAGATTGGTGCTCCGACAATTCCGAAGTTCTTCCGGTTTACCAGTAACGCAACTAAAACGATCAATATACATGAGCCAATAGCTCCTAGAATCGCGATCAAAACTACTTTCCATTGCCGCTTCAGTTCAGCTAGATTAATAGTGGTTCCTAATGACGTTAACATCAATCCAACTACTGCCATCCCGAATGCTTCTACACCACTATTGGTAAAGAGGTTCTTCGGGAGGATTCCAGTCCAGAAACCAACTAAGGCCAAGATTGAGATCGTTAAGACAGTATCGATGATGCCGTTCGTTTTTCGTGAAATAAGTTCACTGACGGCGTAAATAACTAATAATATTGTTAGTGAAATAACTCCAGACATAAAAAATCCTCCAAATCATTGTTGCCAAGTGACTGTCTCTTAGCGTAAATGGTTGGAGGATCCAAAAAGGCCACACAGCATTTTCAACTGTGTGGTCTTTACTTACTTATCGAGCCAACACAGGTACGCTTTGAGAAAACTCAAAATTGACCGTACCCGTGCAGAAAACACTAGATGCGATCAAAAGTGTACCAAGCTTGCCAACTATTTTGTTCATAACGTGTTTTCATAATATTGGCTCCTTTCATTAAATCTTGATTAGAATATTAACACTTATTTTTAAGATTGCAACTATTTATTTCGATTATTTACTCTTTTTAAGGTAATAATAAACGAAATTTTGCCGTTAGAGTAGTCGGCTTTAATATGTCCGCCAAAATTCTTAACAATATTTTGCGCCATTGATAACCCGATCCCGTATCCTGATTCAGTACTGATTGTTCGCGCCTTATCTTCACGATAGAAGCGCTCGAAGAAACGATTATAATCAACATTTTCGCCCTTCGCAAAAGAGTTTGTTACTGAAAGGATAACGTTTCTTTTCCGCCGACCAAGTTTCAAGTTAAGGAAAATATCGCCATTAGGATCACAGTATTTATTAGCGTTATCCAACAAAATACTGATTAATTCATAGAAATAGTGTTCATCCGCCTTAATATGGATTCCTGAAACTACCGACTTCTTAAAGCTCTTACCATTTTGGGCAATCATCGCCTTAAAACTATCAGCTACTCGATTAGTAACTTCACTCGCATTAATAACTTCTAATGTCATCTGTGGCCGTTCTTGAAGCCGTGCTAATGAAACAAAGTGATTAATAAGAGCAGTCAGTCGGGAAACCTGTTGTTTAGTGCTCTTCGTCAAATCATCTTCACCGTTCATCATTTCCTGCATTTCAGTATTAGCGGAAATTACTGTTAATGGGGTCTTTAATTCATGACCAGCGTTAGTAATAAATTCCTTCTGTCGTTTTTCAGCCTGGATAATTGGGCGAATCGCTGCTTTTGAAAATAACGCCAAAACGATCGCATAAAGTACCAGACTAATTGCTCCCAGAATTAAGCCTAGATTGATTACTTCCCAGGCCTTAGCTGTCATCAGACTAGCATCTAGGAAGACCACAATTTTTTTGTTTCCCCTATTATTCACTCTATAAGCATAAGAATTTTGTCGATAAAAGACCTGCCCTCTTGTCCTTCCTCGACGCAAGACCCGTTGCGTTAACTTCCGGATTTGTTCAGTGGAAACCGTCGAAATATGGGCACCATCAATATCCAGGATGGTCCCATCGTTAGCTACTGTAGAACTAAAGAACCGGTACTGTTGCATGCTTTCCTGCGTTAAATTTCGCTGCGAAAAGTTTTGTAACTGTTTAGGTGGACGCCTTGATGATGGCATTTGACCTTCATTATTACTTAAAACCGTTAATACGGTCTCAACCTCCTGGTGAGCACGAAAATAAGTTACTGCGCTAATACTCCCGACAATCGTCATTATGACTACAAACAGGGCAATTGTCGAAAAAATTATATACATTTTACGAAAGTGTTGAATCATCGACAATCACTCCTTTAGTGTATACGGGCCACCTTTTTCACCATCAATTTTAGTTTTCGATTGGATTGATTCTAGTTTCTGCCGTAAGTAACAGATGTTAATCCATACATCTTCGTGATCATTATCCTCATCGGTAGGATCCCAAACATGTTGGTATAACTCATTTGTCGTTAATTCTTTACCTGCATTCAAAATAAAGTATTTGAGCATTTCTGTTTCTTCTCGTGATAGGCTAATTGAATTATGGCTTTCCAAAACTTGCTCATCACTGTCGAGAAGTAAGTCATTATATTTTAATTCTTCAGCCTTATATCCAGTCCGGCGATCTAGCGAACGTAATCTTGCTAATAGCTCTTTGAGAGAAAACGGCTTAGTTAAATAATCGTCAGCTCCGGAGTCTAAGCCATTAACCTTATCATCCTCTTCAGCCATTGCTGTCAGCATCATGACATAAGTCTGGTTACCCTGGGCTCTGATTTCCTTCAATGCTTCAATACCAGTCTTAACCGGCATCATGATATCAAGAATTATAACGTCATACGCATTTTCTTTAGCCTGATCGACCGCCTTTTGTCCATTATCAACAGCATCAACCTGATAGCCACTTTTTTCCATCGCCATCTTCAGGACCCGAGAAAGCTGTTGCTCATCTTCAGCGAGTAAAATTTTCATGATTATTCATCCTCACTTTCGTTGATCAACTGACGAATCGTCTGCATTTGAACATCACAGGAAGCCAACTGATCAGCACACCGTTTTAGTTCCTTACTAATTCGTTCTGGATTTTTGACATGGTGCTTATACTTAATTTCATGTTCCAAACTAGCCCAAGAATCCATCGCAATTGTCCGCAATTGGATCTCAACATAAAAATGACCAGGATTTTGACCATCAATATCTTCGTAATTTTCGGTAACGTCTAAAATCAAATGGTAGCTTCGGTAGCCATTTGGTTTAGCGTTTTTCACATAATCTTTTTCTTTAACGATTGAACACCAATCAGCATCACGTAACAGCGTTAAGCATCGTGAGATATCACTAATAAAATTACAAACAATCCGAATGCCGACAGAATCGTGACAACGACGAAGGGCTGATTCCGTCGTTACCGGGTAGTTCTTCCGTTGACATTTCTCTTCCATGCTTGCCGGATCCTTAACTCGACCAATTAAGTGCTCATATAATTTTGGTTGGTGATTGTCAATCTCTTGCTGGTTCAATTGACTAACCCGTGTTTCAACATCATTAAGAATGGCATTTAGGGTTTCTTCATATGGTCCATAAATCGACATTTCATCACCACTCCTTAAATTTTATCCCCCATTATAACAAGCTTTTTGCTCATTCCTGTATCTAGGTAGGGCTTTTCATGAAAAATTAAATTAATTACCCAGCAATACTATTTTACCGGTATACGAATTACTGTTTTCAGATTTTCTAGCTTAGTCCGACGAGAATCAGAAAGGTAGATTTCATGATGATGGCGGTGATCGCTAAAATCAAGTTGTAAATTATTATCCGCGATAAATTGGTGCATCTTCTCTACCGTTTGTGGTTCATCATCATAGGCACCAATATGCATCACTTGGACGCACTTTCCCTCATCCAACTGAATTAAGTTAACTTTTTCCAAATCAAGGTGCTTTTTCTTCTCCGCCTCTTGGTTTGCCCATTCAAAAGTCTCGTTAGTAACGAAAGATGGCATTCTAATCATCGAGATAAACTTGAACTTCTCTTTATGATTATAATCGACACCCTTAATTCCCTCTTGCCACCATAATCCTTCAAGAGGTGGAACTACAAAATCAAAATAGCCGGGAATTTGATAACTACCATTTTTGCTCATCTTGATTGTATAAGCGACCGCATACAGCATTGAAATTGCTTGCTTATACTCACCATTTTCATCATTAGGATCTCCCTGTCCGTGAACTGCAATGTAGTTCATCTTTGGGACATCAATCAATTCCGGCTTTTTCCCGGGAAGATAGAAATTCTTCTCTTCTTTCTTGAAATTATAAGCCATCAACTACCATCCTTTCAGATCACCATTACGGTTCAAGTCCACCACCAACTGGAACAACCAAAATAAAGTTTAGAATACGGTTGGCATAGCTCTTAGAACCCATATAATCATTAATTGACGAATTTAATTCAGCTAAATTATCTGTAATGATCCCGTTAACATGATCATACATCATTTGTTTCATCACATCAGAATTATTCACTGTCCAGGAATAAACTACATCCCGTTGCTGATGCGCTTGCTGGGTAAACTCGAAATTTAATGTGGAATACTCCATCGAATACCCATCAGCCACACTCTTAGGGTAAGAGAAATTATATGGTTGAATATAAAGAACCTTCAATCGAGGGTTCAATTTCTTTAACCCCGTTACTACTCGATAGTCTAGTGAATGGACTTGATCATGATCCTTAATAATTCGCTCACCATATTGACGATTAAATCGTTTGAGCATCCTCTTCGAATCATCAGGAGTAGTTTTTACTTCTACCAGCAATTTTTGGTGTAGTTTTTCCGCTGCATTTAGATATTGATCAAAGCTTGCTACCTTAGCGTGGTAGCCATTTTCATGAGCTGTTAGTTTGGTTAACTGTTTTAGGGTCAGCTGGTGTGGCGTCTTATTAACTCCGGTGAGCTTTTTAAGATTTTCATCATGCATTACCACGAATTTATGATCTTTAGTTTCATGCACGTCCATCTCAACATAAGTCGGGTGAAGGCGATGAGTCTTCTTTAATGCGGGAATTGTATTTTGAACCCCATTCTTTTCGGCAACTCCCCGGTGAGAAATCGTAACCGGTCTAGCATTATCAGCTCCATTTAGGTAATAGAAATTGTTAATAGCTGCTAGGATACTTAAAGAAGTAACCAAAATAGTAAAGATTATCTTTCCTGGTTTCCCGACCTTCTGTGAATATTTACCTGATAATTGCAGACTGCCAAGTGGTGCAATTACTACTTGTAATGCAATAATTCCTGTCCAAATTGTCAAAAGTTCACTAATTACTTGAATCATCGTCAAGTTAAAAGTCGCTGTACCAAGGGCAAATTTCCCAGGAAATAAGTCCATCAATGATTGCAGGCCATAAACGATCGCATAAAAAGCCCCCAAAACAATTGCCGCTAAAACACCTAAAACGATTAGCCTTTTTACATATTGCCACCACTTTAACTTTCCAGTAAGACGCCAACTCTGCACTAGTGCTTGTCGTGTCCGTTGGTGACGATAAATCATTAAGGGTAACGTCATAATCAACCGAACCCCTAAAACTGTTGTCACAATGTAAAAGATAATGAGGATCGTTAATAAGAGACTGCTACGGGTCATGAAGTCGAGGATGAATTCAGGAATTTGTACCTTTGACAAAAGGGGCGTGCGGAAGACTAAATCTGCGAAAGGTAATACCAGCACAAAATAGAGGAGCATCATTGGTAATGATCCGGGTCTAATATCATGAATTGCCATCCACGAGTCCTTCATTAGTCGTTTAAAGCTGATCTGGCCGCTAAGAATTAATCGCAATTCCTGAAGAAGGTAAGCAAATTGCCAATAAATAACTAGCAAGAGAAGCACTAATTCTACCAATAGTCCAATGACAACTGCAGTATGCTGGGTAATCAGCAATCCAATATTTTGGTAGGAAATAAATGGAATACCCCCAGCCTGGAGAATATAAGTTGTTGCTAACCGAAAAAGGGGGATAAACACTAGCTGATTAGCTAGATCCATCCCGACAAATAAAATAATAAAGGCTAACCAATGTCGCCAAAAATTTTTTGAATACTGCCTAAGGTCACGCCAAATGATTTTCAAAATTTTTCTCCTCACCTATTGGATAAATGCTTCTACGTATCCTTATCATTATACAGCACTGCTTACTCGCGAACCTCCCGAATATTAGCGATTGGGATTGAAGGGCAATGATTGAAAAAGATCCGTCCACGTTCTGGTTTAACCACTGAAACTTGATCGCTAAATTCTTCATAATAACCTGTTTCGTCATTGAAGTAGTTAATGATTGCCGTTTTTCTTGTACCTGCAAGTGAATTTAATTTGATTAAAATCTGTCTTTCCTTACTCGCTGAAAGATATTTCTTACGAGCATAAATCTCTGCTTTCTTTTGGATTAAGCTGCCAAAACCGGTTAAGGCCGCAAATGGTGAAAATTGGCCAGCTCGATCAGATTGCAGCATTGGCAGATGGCCTTTTGATTGCTGGTATGGCCGGTCGATGATGTCGTTATAACGTGAAGTATCGCTAAATAATTCACGCTCAATTATCTCTTTTTCATCCATAACTATGCTTTGTGACCCCCAATCTGATCGTTCCGTTCTTTAGTCGTTGAACCCTTCTTCAAATCACCAAGGCGGAGAATAACGTTTTTGTCACCCAGCTTTTTCTGAAGTTGGAGAATTGTTGCTTGTAATTTTTGCTCACGTTG